>OHSF01000662.1_pt1 | contig 19316 bp, 18 predicted proteins | sample 1578551 | NCBI WGS metagenome assembly OHSF01 (sample SAMEA3879601, study PRJEB24766) | human gut metagenome | biome: human-associated habitat; feature: feces | place: USA | collected 1985/1987
GCCATCGAACTGGGACTGATCGACCGCAATACGATGAACCGGAAACGAAAATGCTTTATGATACTGTTCTTTATCGTGATGCTTGCTGCTCTTGTGCTGATCATCGGTTTGTGGAACGGGGCTTCCTCCTTTGGTGAGGTCTATTGGCAGGCGCTGCTGTTTCTTGAGGTCATGAATATCTATGACGGCGTTGTAATCGACAAGCTATGGGTCGGGCACAGCCAGTTTTGGGTGCTGCCAGGGCTTGAAGATGCGCCGTTCGTGCAGACCTGGAGGCAGGTGCTGAAAAAGCGAAGCATACTGGCGCTGATCTGGGTTGCGGGAGCGGCAATTGTCGGCGGTATTGTCCATTTGATTTTCTAAGAAGTTGGAAATTGCCCAAATGAAAAGCAGAATCATGAACTGCAATCGGAGGCAAAAAAGATGAAGACGGAGAAACCGAAAAAGCTGATTCGATGGTACATTCTCGGTGCGATCGGAGCAGTTCTGATGGCTGCCGGGGACTGGCTGCTGGGCTGCATTCCGCTTCGGGAAACGGACACCGGTCTTTTCAACAGAGCCTATTATCTGTCCGGCTCCTACGGGCTGTGGAAGCCTGTGCTTACCGTTGGGCTGGGAGCGGTCGGCGGCTTTCTCTATTACTTCGTAGTAAAAGCGCTGAATGCGGACATTGATACAAAGTACAGAAAAACAAAGATCATTCAGTATCTGTGCGGAATTTTCACCGTTGCGGTGGCGCTGACGATCCACACCTGGGTGGCTACCATGGCGTGGTTCACCACCTATCTGGGCCCGCGCATCGGAGAAGAAGCCGCCATCGCGGCGGTCACCGCCTATCAGGACGGCATGCTCCTCGCCATTGCGCCGATGTACGTTCCGATGATACTGGCTTTCGGCATCCATTTTGTGATGCTGCTTGCGGGCAAGACATGGTATTCCCGGTGGATGCTGGCTTTTCACCCGGTCACATGGAATCTTCTGCTGGTTGCTGTTCCTGATATTGCACAGGCGATGCAGATGCCGGTGGCTACATGGATGTCCGTGATGAGCCAGAGCAGCACGAACAGTGCCATCATGGTCTGGTGCATCGCAGCTGCGGTGTATGAGAAAAAGTACTTCGCGCATCTCGCGGGCTGACAGCGATTGCTGAATTATCTGCGGCTTTTGCAGAAGTGCATCAGAACCGTTTTGCACAACTGTTTCGGAAACTGGATGCAGAGATTCGCACGGTTCCGGGCGGTCATATAGGCTTCATCGTTCAGTCGGAACGGTATCTTGATTTGATGGAAGCATTTTTGCGGAAATTTTTTTGAAGGAAGTCTTTCCGTGAAAAAGCACACCCAATGAAAAAAGGAGTCTTGCATATGAAACCTGATTACAAAAACTGGATCCCCAAAGGGATGTTGTATTCGTTGATTGCCGGAACAGTGCTGTCGCTTGCGCTGCTGCTCATCTTTGGCGTATTCGGAATCGGTGTGAGCGGAAAACTGCGCATTGCGCTGGGGGTGGTATTCGGCATCGCCTTTGTCATCTGTGCAAAATACACCGAGTGGTGCGTGCATGCCTATCGGAGCTTTTCCTATGATGGCGAACGTACGCTCTCAAAACAGATCATCGAAGGAACAGCGCGTTATGTCACCCTGCCGGAGGGGGGCATTGGGCTGGACGTGGGCTGCGGCAGCGGAGCATTGACCATTGCCTGTGCCAAGCGGAACCCGCAGGGAAGAATGCTGGGAATTGACCGCTGGGGGAAAGAATATGCTTCCTTCAGTCTGCCGCTGTGCGAAAAGAATGCCGCCGCAGAGGGCGTGAAAAACATTTCGTTCCAACGCGGGAATGCTGTGAAGCTGGATTTCCCGGATGAGAGTTTTGACGCGGTGACAAGCAACTATGTCTATCACAACATCACTGGAGAGGATAAGCAGGCGCTTTTGCTGGAAACACTGCGGGTGCTGAAAAAAGGCGGAACGTTTGCCATCCACGACCTGATGTCTGAGCGGCGATACGGGGATATGCAGGCGTTTGTCCAAAAGCTCAGGGAGATGGGCTATGAGCACGTGGAACTGATCGATACGACCACGGGCAAATTTATGACCCCCAAGGAAGCCAAACGGCTGATGCTGCACGGTTCGACCCTGTTGGTGGGAAGGAAGTAATCAGTGTGGCATCAGCGAAAGCTGACCGTTCCCTTGCGGAAATTATGTAGGCAAGACTGCTAAGCGGTATATGGATGCAATGATGGCCTGTCCCCTCGGCGGCTGGGCTGCGTTTTTCTGGTCTGCAAATAAATCACGGGAGGAAAAGCGATATGAAATATAACGGTTTTTATTTCTGGATGTTCAAAAGCCCGATGAAAAAGGTTCTGGCAGAGAAATACGGCAGGGAATATGCCGCTGACATCATGAAAAAGAGCAAAAAAGTCTATCGTGAACTGGTCGAGAAAGCGGACGACATCGGTGACGATAACCCAATGGCGTACAACGAGCTGTTTGCCCTTGCCTTTGTCGCACCCTATGTGGCAAGTGAGAAAAAAATCCCGCCGGAAACCGTGCAGGAAATGATGCGCCGCTCACTCTATCATATCAAGTGGTACTTTGCAAAGACCGACTTGAATACCGACAAGGGTAAGGCGGAGAACAAAAAGAGCGTTGTCAAATACGCCAAGTGGTATACGCCCGAAAAGGAGGCGGAATACCCGACCTCCTTCAAGGTGGATTTTGTCGGGCAGCCGTATGAGGGTGCCTGCTACTACCGCATCACCCGTTGCCCCATCTGTTCCTATGCGCGAAATCTCGGTGTTTCCGAACTTATGCCGTTGTTCTGCGAGCTTGACGAAGTGATGATCACGCTTCAGCATGGCGTTCTGCACAGGAAACAGACGCTGGCGAATGGCGGAGAGTATTGCGACTACTTTATTACAGGCAACAAAGAACGACCTTGAATCCTACTTCTGTTTCATCGGTGATGCCTGAATCGGAAGGCAAGGTGCTTCTTCACGATTCCTTTGCCTGGAGCTGCACCATTCCGTGTAGCCGCGATCATACCAGTTTGCATAAAAATTATTTGAAGGAGGTCTTTTCGTGAAAAAACAGTCTGATCTTTCCCGGCTGATGGGTTACGCCGGGAACTACCGATATTTCACCTGCGCTTCGTGGGTGTTGTCCGGGGCCAGTGCGCTGGTGGCGCTGGTGCCGTTCCTCTATATCTGGATGATTCTGCGGGATGTACTGGCCGCTGCGCCGGATTATGCGCAGGCGGTGAACATTCCTCATTACGGCTGGATGGCAGTGCTATTCGCGGTGCTGTCTTACCTTATTTATATTGCAGCGCTGATGTGCTCCCATCTGTCGGCGTTTCGGGTGGCGACCAATCTGCGGCTGGCAGTGTCGGAGCATCTGGCACTGCTGCCGCTGGGCTTTGCCGAGAACTTCGGCAGCGGTAAGCTGCGCAAGATCATCCACGAGAGCACCGGAGCCGCCGAGACCTATCTTGCCCACCAGCTGCCCGACCAGTACAACGCCATCGCCACCCCGGTGGGGCTGCTGGTGCTGCTGTTGGCGTTCGACTGGAGGCTGGGGCTGCTGAGCCTTGCGCCGGTGGTGCTGGCTTTCCTCATCATGGCGACCATGACCGGCAAGCGGATGGCTGAAAAAATGCGGCAGTACGGCAACGCCTTGGAGGCTATGTCCAACGAGGCAGTGGAATACGTCCGGGGCATCCCGGTGGTCAAGACCTTCGGGCAGTCGGTCTTTTCCTTCAAAAAGTTCAAGGCCACCATTGACGAATACGAAAAGTGGGTCATCTCCTACACCAAAGACCTGCGCCTGCCCATGATGTTCTACACCGCCGCCGTCAACGGCGTGTTCGCCTTTCTGATTGCGGGCGGGCTGCTGTTCACGGCTCACGGTGTGACCACGGAATTTCTGCTGAACCTGCTGTTCTATATCATCATCACGCCGGTGATCTCCCTGACCCTGACCCGCATGATGTACATGAGTGAGAACAAGATGGTGGTAGCGGATGCGCTGGCACGCATCGACTCGGTGCTGGAGGCGGCGCCCATGCAGGTGCAGGCTGTTCCGCAGCACCCGAAGGATTCCTCTGTCACGTTGCGGGATGTGCATTTCAGCTACGACGGAAAAACCGAGGTCATCAAGGGCGTTTCGCTGGAGATTCAGCCGGGTCAGACCGTGGCTTTTGTAGGCCCCTCCGGCGGCAAGACCACTGTTTCCCGGCTGGCAGCACGGTTCTGGGATTACCAGAAGGGCAGCATCACCGTGGGCGGCATGGATGTCTCCCGAATCGACCCGGAAAAGCTCATGAGCCTGTATTCCATCGTCTTTCAGGATGTGACCCTGTTTGACAACACGATCCTGGAAAACATCCGTCTGGGGCGCAAAGGTGCCACCGACGAGGAGGTTCTGGCGGCGGCAAAGCTGGCAAACTGCGAGGAATTTGCCGAAAAGCTGCCGGACAAGTGGAACACCAACATCGGTGAGAACGGCTGTGCCCTTTCCGGCGGCGAGCGTCAGCGCATTTCCATCGCCCGTGCTTTTCTGAAGGATGCGCCTATCATCCTGCTGGACGAGGCCACAGCCAGTTTGGATGTGGAGAACGAAACTGCCATTCAGGAAGCACTGTCACGACTTATCAAGGATAAAACGGTTCTCATTATTGCTCACCGAATGCGCACTGTTTCCAGTGCAGATAAGATTGTGGTGCTCAAAGATGGAGCAGTAGCAGAACAGGGATCGCCTGCACAGTTGCTGCATAAGGGCGGCATTTTTGCCCACATGGTACAGCTCCAGACTAAGAGCCAAGGCTGGTCGTTGGTTAAGGCATAACAGAGAAGGAAAGCGAAACGGTCTGAGCCCTGTGTACAGCACGGGATACAGATATGCTGGATTTGAACCTGCCAAAGAATAGTTATGTGTTTTTATGTAAACATCTGGAGGAAGGCATATATCAAGTTCCTGCTGTTTTTGCATCGGATGTACTGAAACGAAATACAGACTCTTTACGCTGTGCGGTCGAGAATGATGTGTTTGACTCGCTTCCGCAGGATTCGCTTTTGAACGAGTTGGAAATGGGGGATTAGGTGCAAAATAACTGCTGACGGCGTAGAATCTTGGTGGCTAACTTGGTGGATATCTTGATGGGTGTCATCCTCTAAGTTATCATGGGTTGTGTCATAGGACTTATCATTGGCTGTGCCCATGATAGAGTGATCATGAGTGATTTGCTGATCGAACTGTCCTGTATGCAGGATTGGCCTGGAGCACAGGAGACTGTGCAGGAAATCCTGAAAGGGGACGAGTAGAAAAAAGAGTAGCTGCATGAGCAGGAAGTGCAGAAGGAAGAAGAAAATAGACAGAGCAGTTGATGATGGAATGTCCGGTGCAGTGTGGGTGTAATGCTCATGTTGCATCGGTTTTTTTTGTAAAAATAATTTTTAATAATGTTGATTTTTAACTGCTCTTAACTCAAATATTGCATCTTAACTTAAAAAGAGTTATAATACAGAAAAAGAGTTAAGATTGCAGGTGATGACATGGAATATCTCGATAAAGTTCTGGGAGTCAAGGTTACCTATGATGATGTGGAGTTTAAGCATTTGCCCAATTTTATAGCCACAAGGTACCGTTTAAGGATGGTGTCAATGATTGAACAGAAGATGATTTTTCTTTATCCTAAGACAGAACTGGAGCAGATTGAAGTACTGAAAAAACATATTGCTCGGATACAGAAAAATGAGAACGTGCCTGTTGTGCTGGTGCTAAAAGAACTTAGTTTTCGCCAGAAAGAATATTTGATTCGTGAGAAGATTCCTTTTATTGTAGAGGGAAAGCAAATTTACTTGCCCTTTATGGCAGTGTATTTGCAGGAACGGTGCAGCGCCGAAAAAAAGCCACGGGAAGAAATACTTCCATCGGCGCAGATGCTTCTACTGCATTTCATTTATGGAGGCGCACAGGAATCATCTACAAGTCAAGCTGCGAAGGACTTGGAACTGACACCTACTTCTATATCAAGGGCATCAAGACAGCTTGAAGAAATGGGATTGCTGCATATCAGAAAAGTCGGTGTGCAGAGGATCATGCAATCTGAGGATTCTCCGAAAACACTGTTCCAAAAGGCAGGAGATAAGTTGCTGAATCCAATAAAACGAACGGTTTATATTCCGAAAGAATTGGTGGGAACAGAGCTGTTGGAAAGTGGATATTCGGCGTTGGCAGAGTATTCCATGCTGAACACACCGAATGTCAGATGTTATGCGGCAGAAAGAATCTCTCAATGGAAAGATGTTATGTCCAATAGCTTGCAGAATTCGCAGGTGCAAGTGGCCGTAGAGATGTGGAGATACAATCCACGAAAATTGTCTGCGCGAAATGTCGTAGACGAACTTTCGTTGGCATTGGCATTGAGAGAAGATGCAGATGAACGGGTTGAAGAAGCAGTAGAAGAAATGTTGAATGAACTGTGGAGGAAGATAGATGGTTACAGGAATTGATAGCTTTAAGGAATGGTTCAAGGGCAGTGAAGAACAATATGCTATCATTGGTGGAACTGCGTGTGACATTCTGATGACGGAGGAGGGACTGGACTTCCGTGCAACAAAAGTTCGGGTGTGCCGCAGTTTTATCGGTTTAGTCACCCAATTACAAATCAATATCCTGCAATGATTGAACTTTTCACGCGAAAGCTGGATGCCATCCAACTTCCAGAAGATGCAGTGCTAACACCGTTACCGATGGACGAAGATATTTCGAGTCTGTCTGCTATTCTTTTGGACGATGATTACTATGAGTTTTTGAAGCAGGGGAAAGTCACCGTTGATGGAGTGACTGTCTTGGATGCGGCATATTTGATTCCGTTTAAGGCAAAAGCGTGGATGAATTTGACAGATCGTAAGGCCGCAGGAGAACACGTTGATATAGATATTTGAACAGACAAGGGCGTGTCAGCAAGGATTATCTTCTGATGGGCAAGCAATCCAAGTAAAGAGAAAAATGTGTCCACCAATTTTGACAACATCAAATTTACTTGACGATAGATTTGTAAATGGGATAAATGCTTGATTTTAGCGGACGCACCATAATGGTGACATAAGTTATTGAGGTGTTGCTTGAAGTTGTTCTAGTAATTTGTGATACTGAGGTTACATCTGCAGATGAACTAATTATGAAAGGAGTAGATTTAATATGGTCGAATTTGGCGAACAACTAAGAAGAGCGAGAGAAGAAAAGGGAATGACCCAACAGTCTCTTGCCGAGCAATTATATGTAACCAGACAGGCAGTATCAAGGTGGGAATGTGGGGATCGTTACCCTGATTTACTTACTACTAAAAAAATATCGCAGATTCTGGAAATGAGTCTTGACGACCTGTTATCTGGAAAAGAAATGGAAAAAGTAGTAGAACGTAACCCTGTTATTGAAAAGAAGAGCGTCAATAACATAATGATAGCTCTTTATGCGTTTGTGATAATTTCATTTTTTATCACTATTGTGGACATTATAATTAGATTCCCGTTGCAATCAGAGATGATTGATTATAATGATATTCAAGCGATTTTAATAAATGTATTGGCATTGCTTATTCAGATTGTTTCCTTTGCGTATGGTTTTGTTAATGCTATACGAGGAATGCTATCACCAAAAAGGATGGGTGCCGTCATTACTGCATTTTTTGCTGCGACCTGTATTACTGGAACTGGAAATATGGTAATTTATTCAAATGTTCAGATTGTTTTATGGTGGATTGTTTTAATTATCCCAAATATAGTTGGTGCTGTAGCAACATTCGCTTATTTTGTTTTGGGTAAGAAAAGTAAGATATATTCTATAATAATTTATTTGGTTGCGATTTGGGGAATGTTCCGCATCATTTATTCCAATTATAATCTTATAGTTCATGCAAACCAGTATCTGTCTATGAATAGCACGGTTAGACTTGTACTTGAGATAGCAATACATTGTCTAGTAATATATCAAGCGTATGTATTATGGATTAAACGCCAAAATGCAACAGACATAAGTTAATAGAAGAGGGAAATATTCATTTCCCCATTTTTTCAAAATCAATGGAGAATATGTCGATTTTGACCTGATGAATCTCGAACGGAACGAAACAGACGACAAAACGTAAAAGTCCCGGCAGAAACATTTATTGAAATATAGAAACAGCGGGATATTGACAAAAATATAGCTATCGACTATATTACATACAAATGATAAAAATTATTGACAAAGGCGTTGGAACTAAGAGGGTTCTGACGCTTTTTTTGATTGCAGGCACATGGATCATAAAGCAGTTTGTTGATGATCCGATGATTTTAGGCGTGTGTATGGTCATGCTCGCAACGCCTGTCGGCAGTATGACAGCAATATGATGGAAATTATGATCTGGCGGCAAGAGGAGTTGCGCTTACGGCAATTCTTGCTGTGGTGACGATGCCGGTGGTGTCGGTTTTGATGGGGGCGTGAAAAATGCGTAGAGGTAATCAGAGATTACCTGCACATTAAATTTGGAATATGAGTATATCAAAAAAACGGACTGAATTATCAGCCCGTTTTTTTTTGATATGTTTTTTTAGAAATCTGTTAAATCAGCAGCTCTTCTCTCTAAGAAAGCAGTCATACCTTCTGTTTTGTCATGAGTAGAGCAGGTTACGCCGAATAAGTTTGCTTCCATCTCAACAGCGTTCTTGATGTCCATATCATAACCGTTGTTGATTGCTGCTTTTGCAACGGAAACAGCGTAGCTTCCTTTGGAGATGATTTTCTTAGCCATAGCTTTTGCTGTGTTCATTAACTCTTCCGGAGCAACTACTTTATTAACAAGACCGATGCGGTAAGCTTCTGCTGCATCAACGGAATCGCAGGTAAAGATCATCTCTTTTGCGCGTCCCATGCCTACTAAACGGGCAAGTCTTTGTGTACCGCCGAATCCAGGAATGATTCCAAGACCTGTCTCTGGCTGTGCGAAAGTAGCGTTGTCAGATGCGATACGGATATCACATGCCATGGAAATTTCACATCCACCGCCAAGTGCAAAACCATTAACAGCTGCGATCGTTACCTGACGCATGTTCATTAATTTGAAGAATGGTACGGAAGCTCTCATACCGAAAGCTCTTGCTTCAGCTGCGGTAAAGTTTACCATCTCAGAAATATCAGCGCCTGCTACGAAAGATTTGAATTCGTTGCCTTTCTTGTCAGGACCGCCGGTTAAGATTACGACTTTGATGTCGTCTCTTGCTTCGATCTCAGTTAATGCTGTGTTTAACTCGTCTAATGTCTCGCTGTTTAATGCGTTTAATGCTGCTGGTCTTGAAATTGTAAGAACAGCAATCTCCTCAGCAACTTCCAGTTTTAAATTGTTAAAATCGCTCATCGTTTGGAACCCTCCTGAATAGTTTGATAAAAAATTAACAATATACGTTATTAATAGCGTACAGCTTTTCCCTGAATTTGTCAATAGATTATGGGAAAAATTCACTATAAATTTGGTAGAAAAAGTGCTATGATAGGTGGTATGATATTTTGACAAAGACACAGAAAAGAGGAAAAACCATGGACACAAGCAAATCATACTTATCTAAGGTAGTAAAGGAGATGCCGGATTCAGGGATCAAGGACTTTTTTGATATTGCAAATACGATGGAGGGAGCATTGTCACTTGGTGTCGGCGAGCCGGATTTTCCGACACCGGAACATGTCAGGGAGGCAGCGATTGCTTCAATCAAAAGAGGTGAGACAAAGTATACCGATAATCGCGGTACGGTCGAACTCCGTGCGGCAGCTGCAGAGTATTTAGAGAAGTTTGGACTTCATTATGACAGGGAAAATGAGATCCTGATCACGATGGGAGCAAGTGAGGGTATTGATCTGGCGCTTCGTGCACTGGTGGATCCGGGGGATGAGGTGTTAGTTGTAGAACCTTGCTATGTTTCCTATATTCCGTGTGTGGAATTGTGTGGCGGCATTCCGGTTTCCATCCCGTTAAAGGCAGAGAATAAATTCCGCCTGACGAAGGAAGAACTTGAAGAAAAAATTACAGATAAAACAAAAGTACTGCTGATCTCATTCCCCAACAACCCTACCGGAGCGATCATGGAAAAAGAGGATTTAGAAGCAATCCGTGAGGTTGTGACCGCACATGATATTTTTGTGATTACAGATGAGATTTATGCAGAGCTGACCTATGGCAAAAAGCATGCATCTATTGCGGCGCTGCCGGATATGTATGAGCGTTGTGTGGTATTAAATGGTTTTTCAAAAGCATTTGCAATGACCGGATGGCGTATGGGTATTGCAGCGGGTCCTGCGGAAGTTATTTTTCATATGAATAAGATCCATCAGTTTACGACCATGTCTGCAGGAACAACGTCACAGGTGGCGGCGCTTGAAGCACTGACGAGTCCGGTTCGTGACGAAGAGATCGATGTGATGCGTAAAGAATACGATGAGAGACGAAAGATCATGGTGGACGGGTTCCGGAATATGGGACTGGATGTGACAGAACCGGAAGGTGCATTTTATGTATTCCCGTCGATCAAAAAAACAGGACTTACCAGCATGGAATTTTGTAACCGTCTGCTGCAGGAACAGAAGGTGGCAGTCATTCCGGGAGACGCATTTGGAAGTTGTGCAGAGGGTTACATCCGCTGCTCTTATGCTTATTCCAAAGACATTATTAAGAAATGTTTAGAGAAGATCGCAGTATTTGTCAGCCAGTTTGACCTCAAATAAGGTACTGGTTTGAAAAAAATAAGCGCAGACATGAAGGCTGCTATATAACAAAGAAAGTTTGAGACATACATGTTAAAAGATTACGACTTAAAGCAACTTGTATCCCCATTATTGCAATGGTTTTTAAATCATGCCCGTGTATTGCCATGGCGAGAGGAACCGACTCCATACCGGGTGTGGGTTTCGGAGATCATGCTCCAGCAGACGAGAGTGGAGGCGGTAAAGCCGTATTTTGAGCGGTTTACCACGGCACTGCCGGATGCAAAGGCACTTGCAGTGTGTCCGGAGGATGAACTTTTAAAGCTTTGGGAGGGGTTAGGTTATTATAACCGTGTCAGGAACATGCAAAAAGCGGCTGTGGAAGTTGTGGAATATTATGGTGGACAACTTCCGGCAGATTATGAGAAACTGTTGAAACTAAAGGGGATCGGCCATTATACAGCGGGAGCGGTCGCATCTATCGCATACGGAATCCCGGTTCCGGCGGTCGATGGAAATGTGCTCCGTGTTTTAACGCGCGTTTCTGCGGATGATACGGATATCATGAAACAGTCATTCCGTAATGAGATGGAAAAATTATTAGAAAAATTGATGCATGGGGCAGACGGCAGAAAAAAATGTATTTCCATGGATGGAGGATGCAGATGATCTGAGGGCAAAGGTATATCATCAGAATCTTGCCGGTGCGTTTAACCAGGCACTCATGGAACTTGGAGCAACGATCTGTGTGCCAAACGGTGCACCGCTTTGTACCGAATGTCCATGGAAGGATTTTTGTGAGGCAAAAAAACAGGAACTGATCGGACAGATACCAGTCAAGAGCAAGGCAAAACCGCGAAAGATCGAGAAAAAAACGGTTCTGATTTTAAGGGATGATGAGAAGGTTGCAATCCGGAAAAGACCGGCAAAGGGACTTTTGGCAGGACTGTATGAGCTTCCGAATGTGGAAGGAAATATGGGACAGGAGGAAGTACTTTCCATGGTAAAAGAGATGGGGTATGCACCGATCCGTATTCAGCCGTTAGGTGAGGCGAAACATATTTTTTCCCATATCGAATGGCACATGACAGGTTATGCAGTCCGTGTAGAGGAGCCGGAAATGCATCCACAGGTGCAGTGTGAAAAAAATCGTGCAGATGGATTATTATTTGTGGAAGCAGAAGATGCAAAAGAAAAATATGCTATTCCGTCCGCTTTTGCTGCGTATGCGAAATATATGAACATTCTTCTTGGAAATGAAAAGAAAGCTTAAAAGAAAATATTTATAAAAAGAGGGAGCCGGTGCAACAGCACCGGCTATTCATTATGAAAAAGAGTGTGTATGAAAAGTGAAGTAATTCACTATTTGCTGGGAGGAACCTTGCTTATCGGATAAGCAAGGCTACCTGACTTACATCAGGTATGAAAAAAAGTTCTATGAAAAATTTTAACTTGTTGCCTTAACTTTGAATTTAGTATATCGGGGAATTGTGACCGCCGTATGCCCTGTTTGTGAGAATTATGTAAATAAAATATGAACAACTACATACTTTGGCAGAAATTAAGAATATCTAAAGAAAAATTTGATTGGTTTGCGGTAGGAAAATGTGTATAATAGAATGGCTATGGTAAAACAAAGTGGAAAACAAGGAGGATTACATGTACGATAGTATCGTGATCGGCGCAGGAATTGCGGGTGCTGTCAGTGCGAGAAAGCTTGCAGAGGAAGCAGGAAAGAAAGTACTGGTTTTAGAGAGACGCAGTCATATCGGAGGTAACTGCTATGATGAGCCGGATGAACATGGAATATTAATACATAATTATGGACCACATATTTTTCATACAGGAATAGAAGAAGTATATCAGTATCTCTCAAGATTTACGGACTGGTATGTATTCGGACATGAGGTGGTAGCAAAGGTCGGGGATCGTCTGATCCCGGTTCCGTTTAATTTAAATACGCTTCATATGGTATATGAAAAGGAAAAAGCAGATGCATTAGAGCAGAAACTGATTGCTGCATACGGAGAGGGAAGCCGCGTGCCGATCATGAAACTGCGGGAAAATGAAGATCCGGACATCCGCGAGATCGCACAGTTTGTGTACGAAAATGTATTTTTAAAATATACCATGAAGCAGTGGGGACAAAAACCGGAGGATATCAGCCCGGAAGTGACAGGCCGTGTGCCGGTGCTGGTTTCTTATGACAACCGCTATTTTCAGGACAAATATCAGGGAGTGCCGAAGGAAGGTTTCACACCGATGTTTGAGCGCATGTTAGACCATGAGAACATCACGGTTGAGACAGGTGTTGACTGTAAAGAGAGATTGCGTTTTGAAGAAAATCAGATTTATTTTGATGGAACACCGTTTGACGGAGAGGTTATCTATACGGGCGCACTGGATGAGTTGTTTGACTGTCAGTTTGGAAGGCTTCCATATCGTTCCTTAAGATTTGACTTTGAACATTATGAGAAAGAATCTTATCAGGGACACAGCGTGGTCAATTACACGGTCAGTGAGGATTTTACAAGAATCACAGAGTTTAAGTATCTGACCGGACAAAAGAACACGGACGGAACCACAATCGTGAAAGAGTATCCGTTTGCCTACACAGGAGCGGAGGGAGAAATTCCTTACTATGCGATATTAGAGCCAAAGAACCAGGAACTCTATGAAAAATATCGTGCGCTTGCAGGTGGACTGCCGCATTTTTATCTGCTCGGACGACTGGCAGAATACAAATACTATAATATCGATGCGATGACGAAAAAAGCGATGGAACTTGCTGATGCGATCATGGCAGAAAATACAAAAAGATAATCGGAGGATTCATATATGAAATTACTGACATTTGCGATCCCGTGTTACAATTCACAGGATTACATGGAAAACTGTATCAAATCCCTGCTGCCGGGTGGCGATGATGTTGAGATCCTGATCATTGATGATGGGTCAAAAGATAGCACCGGTGACATAGCAGATGCCTATGAGAAGAAATATCCGGGAATCATCCGTGCAATCCATCAGGTAAATGGAGGACACGGAGAGGCTGTCAATGCTGGAATCCGCAATGCGACAGGACTTTATTTTAAAGTGGTAGACAGCGATGACTGGGTAGATGAGGAGGCTTATAAGAAGATTTTAGATAAACTTCGTGAGCTGACCGGCGGCAATCAGACCCTGGATATGTTTATTGCCAATTATGTATATGAAAAAGAAGGTGCGCATCATAAAAAAGTGATGCACTACACGAACCTGCCCCAAAATCAGATTTTTACCTGGAATGATGTGTCACGTTTCAGAAAGGGTCAGTACATTTTGATGCATTCTGTGATTTATCGTACAAAACTGCTGCGTGAATGTGGATTAGAGCTGCCGAAACATACATTTTATGTGGATAATATTTATGTGTACAAACCATTACCAAGTGTAAAAACACTGTATTATATGGATGTAGATTTTTACCGTTACTTTATTGGCAGGGAAGATCAGTCGGTCAATGAGAAAGTGATGATCAGCCGTATCGACCAGCAGATCAATGTAAATAAGATTATGGTAGATGAATTTGATCTCTGGAAGATTCCAAACCGAAAACTGCGTCATTACATGTTTAATTATCTGGAAATCATCACGGTCATTTCCACGATTATGTTGATCCGCTCCGGCACTGAGGAAAATCTTCTGAAAAAACGTGAACTGTGGAAATATATTAAGGATCACGACATCCGTTTATTCCATCATCTGCGCGCCGGAATTATGGGAAATGCAATGAATCTGCCGGGCAAGGGAGGCAGAAAGATTTCGGTTGCGGCATATCGACTGTCACAGAAAGTGGTCGGATTTAATTAAGAGGTAGTGAGAGTATGAGTGAAGAAAATAACTGGAATTATGGAAATGATGAGCCGAATGTAAATCAGGGAAATCCTGTCAGCCTGGAGAAAAGTACGACTGATGGTACAGCAGGTGTAAATTTAGAGAAGACTGTGACCGGAAATGAAGAGCGTGTAAATTCAGAAAAGACTATGACAGACAATCCGTATTATACAAATACGTCATATGGAAACGGCAATACAAATTATAATTACGGACAGTCAAATGACAGTGCAGGTTATAACTATGGACAGTCAAACGGAAGTACAGAATATAATTACGGACAACCGGCTGGCAGGTATGGAAGTAATAAGTCAGAAAGTGAAGGCTTTGGTATTGCGTCGTTAGTACTTGGAATCATTACGGTTTTGCTGTTCTGTACCTGTATCAGCTGGATCACCGGTATTCTTGCGATTATTTTTGGTATCATACAGCTTGTAAAAGGAAACAAAAAAGGAATGGCGATCGTTGGTTTGATCACAGGTGGAATCGGTTTTGCAGCATCGATTATTCTGTATATCCTGATTTTTTTTACAGGACTTGGATCTTATAGCAGCTATAATGACATCTATGATCATATTTACGATGATATCTATGATGATATTGAAGACAGTATGGATGACGGAACGATATAATAAGACTGCCGAGCGAAGCGAGTGTAGATCACGATCATGATATAGAAATTTTTAATGGAGAGGGTTATGGAAGAGTTATTGACAGTCAGTGGATTATCCAAGACATTTCACTTGTCAAAAAAACAGCAGAAATTAGAAAAGACAATGGAAAAAGTTAAGGTTGCGGTGGATGATCTTTCCTTTTGTACTTACAGGGGGGAAGTTTTTGGATTATTAGGGCCCAATGGAGCGGGAAAGACAACAACGCTTCGCATGTTAGCAACGCTGATCAAACCGGATAAAGGTGATGCTCTGATTGACGGAAGCAGTATTGTGACAGATCCGAACGGTGTTCGGAAAAAGATCGGATTTCTGACGAGTGAATTAAAACTGGAAGAATTTTTTACTCCGAACTATCTGTTTGATTTTTTCTCAGAATTATACGGTGTCGATCAGGCAGAGCGGGATGAGAGAAAACGTATCCTGTTTCAGAAATTTGGTGTGGATGAGTTTGCGGAAGTGAAGGTTGCAAATCTCTCCACTGGTATGAAACAAAAAGTATCCCTGATCATTTCACTGGTGCATGATCCGCAGATCATTATTTTTGATGAGCCGACAAACGGACTTGATGTTATCACGGCGAAGGTTGTGACCGATTTTCTGCAGGAATTGAAAGCAGAAGGAAAAACGATCATTGTATCAACACATATTTTTTCACTGATCGAAAAGATCTGCGACCGTGTCGGCATTATCATCAACGGAAAAATGGTTTTGTGTGACACGCTTTCCCATGTGACGGCGGAAATGCCACTTGAGGATAAGTTCTTTGAAATCTATCGGGAAACGGCAGGTGAGATAGTATGAGTAAAAAAATGATTGCAATCATGAAAAAAGAGTTTGCCCGCTTTTTCGGAGATAAGAGACTGGTGTTTACCACAATTTTAATGCCGGGGCTTATGATCTATATTTTGTATACGCTTCTGGGGCAGGGAATTATGAAGCAGTTTGCCGCTTCGGAGGATTATGTATATCAGATCTATACGGTGGATCTGCCGGAGGCGTTTTCTTATTTAAAGACAGAGTCTGATCTGGAAGTGACGGAAATTACAGTAGAAAAAGAGTCTGATGTCTTAGAAAAGATCGAGGCGGAGGAAGCAGATCTTTTGATGGTGTTCCAGTCGGATTTTGATGCGGCTGTCGCTGCATATGATCCGTTAGATACCACGCAGGCAGCACCGGATATCAACATGTACTATAATTCAGTTTCGACGGAATCGTCGACGATCTACAATCAGATGTATCAGGTTTTTGATGATTATGAATCTTCTCTGGCAAATAAGTTTGATATCAATGCCGAAGAAGGTGTGAAATATGATGTTGCAACGGAAAAAGATACTTCTGCACAGCTTTTTTCCATGCTTCTGCCGATGCTTTTGATGTCATTTTTATTCAGTGGATGTATGGCGGTTGCACCGGAATCCATCGTCGGGGAAAAGGAGCGCGGAACGATCGCAACGCTGCTTGTCACACCGATGAAACGCAGCGAGCTTGCCGTCGGAAAAGTCTTAAGTCTGAGTGTCATCGGACTTTTGGGCGGAGTTTCCAGCTTTATCGGCACGATGCTGGCACTTCCGAATCTGATGGGCGGTGCGGCGCTTGAGGATGACAGTATGACGGGTGCGATGAGCGCTGCAGTTTACAGTGGAACGGATTATGTACTGTTGTTATTTGTCATTTTAAGTACGGTTCTGGTAATTATCGGTGCAATCTCCCTGATGTCCGGCCTGGCAAAGAGCGTCAAAGAGGCAGGAACGATGGTTTCGCCTCTGATGATCGTCGTCATGCTGATCGGTGTGTCGACGATGTTCGGGGATGGTGCGCCGAAGGAGGTTTACTGGTATCTGATCCCGTTTTATAACAGTGTACAGTGCATGAATGGAATTTTTTCCTTTGATCTTGTGCCTGTTAATTTTGTGGTAACAATCGTGGCAAACCTTTTGTATGCACTGGTTATGACGGCCGGGTTAGCAAAGATTTTTGACAGCGAGAAAATTATGTACAGTTGAGTGGGAACAGGATATGGGGCAGTTAGTGTGAAAAATAAGATTTTTCACACGCAAGATTTGTGCTTACGCACAAACTTGAGATGCGCAAAAAAACAGCGCAAGAATGGAGGTTATCATGGAATTAAGAAGTCAGAAAGTAAGAGAACTTGCACCGGAGATGGACCCGCTTCGCATGGGTATGGGATGGAAGGCGGAGGAGCTTTCCAAACCACAGATCATCATTGAGAGTACTTATGGAAACAGCCATCCGGGTTCAAGCCATTTAAATATTTTTGTGGAAGAAGCAGTAAAAGGTGTTGATGAAAACGGCGGAAAAGCAGCGCGTTATTATGCAACAGATATGTGCGATGGAATGTCCCAGGGACACGATGGAATCAATTATTCTTTAGCACACAGAGATGCGATCACAAACCTTGTGGAGGCGCAGGCAAACGCTACAACGTTTGATGGTGGTGTTTTTATCGCAAGCTGTGACAAGGCAATGCCGGCGATGCTTATGAGTATCGGCCGTTTAAAAGAGATGAGCGCGATCGTTGTGACCGGTGGTGTTATGGAAGCAACGGTTGTAAAACCGGAATATGTGGAAAATGATCCGGGCTGTAAGATCAATGAGCTTTTAACCTTAGAGCAGATCGGAAAATTCAGCGCGCAGTATGAGCGTGGTGAGATCCCGGAAGAGCAGCTCCGCTATTACAAACACAATGCATGTCCAAGCTGTGGCGCATGTTCTTTCATGGGAACCGCTTCCACAATGCAGGTTATGGCTGAAGCACTTGGACTGATGCTTCCGGGAACAGCACTGATGCCGGCAACTGCACCGGAATTAAAAAAGGCTGCCTATGATGCCGGAAAACAGTTAATGAAATTAGTTGAAATGGGAATTGCTGCAAAAGATATCGTCACAATGGAAAGTCTTGAGAATGCGATCATGGTACATGCTGCAATCTCAGGTTCCACCAACGCGGTCATGCACATTCCGGCAATCGCACACGAATTTGGTTTTGAAATTGATGCGGATACGTTTGACAGAATGCACCGCGGTGCACATTATCTGCTAAACATCCGCCCGGCAGGAGACTGGCCGGCACAGTATTTCTACTATGCAGGCGGTGTGCCGAGAGTCATGGAAGAAATCAAGAGCATGCTCCACCTTGATGTGATGACAGTTACCGGAAAAACACTCGGTGAGAACTTAGAAGAGTTAAAAAAGAACGGTTTCTACGAGCACTGTGATGCGATCTTAAAAGAGAAATCCGCACTGATCGGAAAAGAGATCAAACGTACCGATATCATTGCAGATTTTGATCATGCGATCGGTACAGAGGGAAGCATCGCAATCCTGCGCGGCAACCTTGCACCGGAGGGAGCAGTCATCAAACACACTGCCTGCCCGAAAGAAATGTTCCATGCAAGATTAAACGCAAAACCGTATGACAGCGAGGAAGAAGCGATCGATGCGATCCTGAAGGGAAAAGTAGTACCGGGAGATGCCGTATTTATCCGCTACGAGGGACCGAGAGGCAGCGGTATGCCGGAGATGTTCTACACCGGCGAGGCAATCTGCTCCGACCCGAAACTTGCAGCCAGCGTTGCACTGATCACAGACGGACGTTTTTCCGGCGCATCCAGAGGACCGGTCGTAGGACATGTATCTCCGGAGGCAGCAGCCGGCGGCCCGATCGCATTTGTGGAAGAGGGAGATCTCATTGAACTTGATGTTGAGAACCGCCGTCTTGCGATCGTAGGTGTCAAAGGCGAGGAAAAGACCGGGGAAGAGATCGCACAGATCTTAGAAGAACGTAAAAAGAACTGGAAAGGTTTTACCAGCAAATATAAGAGTGGTCTGTTAAAATTGTATGCACAGCATGCGACCAGCGCGATGAAGGGTGCCTATATGGACTAAGTATCCAGACCATAAAAAAATCCGGGTGTTGCTGCCCGGATTTTTTGTATTATAGTACGATGTCAGCTCTGCTTTTTTAATTCATAGGAAATTACGTCCTATGAATTAAAAAGCCCTCCGGGCGGGA
>OHSF01000695.1_pt1 | contig 18595 bp, 19 predicted proteins | sample 1578551 | NCBI WGS metagenome assembly OHSF01 (sample SAMEA3879601, study PRJEB24766) | human gut metagenome | biome: human-associated habitat; feature: feces | place: USA | collected 1985/1987
CAACGCCGCACAACCTCTCCTACCCTTCATTTATGATAACGCTAAAACTCAACTTCCGAGGAATAGCATATCTACCGGCTTCTTGCACAAGAGAATTGAACCGAGTAATCTCCACACGCCAAACTTGGCAATCGGTAGATATCTGATACCTATGATCTTTGTTCATTTGTAAAATAAAAGATATTTACGTAGATTTGTACACCATTATTTTAAGTTAAGGAACCAATTAACACACAAAAAATTATATGGCAGACGATAAGAAGATTATTTTCTCGATGGTAGGCGTGAACAAGATCTTTCCGCCTCAAAAACAGGTTTTAAAGAATATATATCTGTCCTTTTTCTATGGGGCGAAGATCGGAATCATCGGATTGAATGGTTCCGGTAAATCTACGTTGCTGAAGATTATCGCCGGTATCGATAAGGATTATCAAGGAGAGGTGGTCTTCTCCCCCGGGTATTCCGTAGGGTATCTGGAGCAGGACCCTAAGTTGGAGCCGGGCAAGACCGTGAAGGAGATCGTGCAGGAAGGCGTGCAGGAGATCGTGGACACCTTGAAAGAATATGAGGAGGTGAACGAGCGATTCGGCGATCCGGAGGTGCTGGAAGATCCGGATAAGATGGATGCCTTGATCAACCGTCAGGCGGAGTTGCAGGACAAGATCGACGCTACGGACGCATGGAACCTCGACAGCCGTCTGGAACGTGCCATGGACGCTTTGCGTTGTCCGCCGGCCGATGCCGACGTTACCAAACTTTCCGGAGGCGAAAAACGCCGCGTGGCTCTGTGCCGTCTGCTGTTGCAGAAACCTGACATGCTGCTTTTGGACGAGCCGACCAACCATTTGGACGCCGAATCGGTGGCCTGGCTGGAAAATCATCTTAAAGAATATAAGGGAACCGTGGTTATGGTTACGCACGACCGCTACTTCCTGGACAATGTTACCGGCTGGATATTAGAGCTTGACCGCGGTCAGGGCATTCCTTATGAGGGGAATTATTCGTCCTGGCTGGAACAGAAGCAGAAACGTTTGGAACAGGAAGCCCGTGAGGAAACCGCGCGTCAGAAAACGCTGGCCAACGAGCTGGAATGGATTCACAAAAATCCGAAAGCGCGTCAGGCGAAGTCCAAAGCGCGCATCAATGCCTATGACGAGTTGCTGAACGCGGCGACCAAAGACAAAATCACGCAGGCGCACATCAATATTCCGATGACCGACAGGCTCGGCGATTTGGTTATTGAAGCCAACAACATTTCCAAAGGTTATGGCGACCGTCTGCTGATTGATAATCTGTCCTTCAAGATTCCGAAGGGTGCGATTGTCGGCATTATCGGTCCGAACGGCGCCGGCAAGACTACTTTGTTCCGCATGATTACCGGTCAGGAAAAACCGGATGCCGGCGAAATCAGAATCGGCGAGACGGTTGACCTCGGTTATGTCGATCAGAGCCGCGACGAGCTGGATCCGAACAAAAACGTCTGGGAGGAAATTTCTGACGGTCTGGACATGATACAGCTCGGCAAAAAGGAAATGCCGTCGCGCGCTTATGTCGGACAGTTCAATTTTAAGGGCGGCGACCAACAGAAAAAAGTCGGGCAGCTTTCCGGCGGCGAACGCAACCGCGTACATTTGGCCAAAATGCTTAAAAAAGGCGCCAATGTCATTCTGCTGGACGAGCCGACCAATGATCTTGACGTCGATACGCTGCGTTCTCTGGAAGAAGGCATTATGGAATATCCGGGCTGCGTGCTGGTTACGTCCCATGACCGCTGGTTCCTGGACCGTCTGGCAACACATATTCTTGCTTATGAGGGCGACAGTCAGGTCGTATGGTTTGAAGGAAACTTTGAGGAATACGAAAAAGACAAGAAACGCCGTCTCGGCGACGATGCCCTGGTACCGCATGCCATTAAGTACAGGAAACTTACCCGCTAGGGAAACCCTCGTATAACGGGGAAATGATACAGGATTAGCAGGTAAAATAAATCCTTATTATTTTCCCCGTTCTCCGAGGTTTTTTATTTGGTATTTTAAAATTTAAAACTTTTTGTCAGTTTAAACTCTTTGACGGCGGATTATATGATTCTTCGGTTTCGGTCTTTGGGGCGGAACGATTTAACACTTGTGTTTAATAATTTGCGAGGAATCTACAATGCTAAGAGGTACGGTTAAGTGGTTTAACAACAAAAAAGGTTATGGTTTTATTAATCCCGACGGCGAAGAAAAAGACGTGTTTGTTCATATTACGGCATTGGAAAAGTCCGGACTGCGCAGTTTGTCCGAAGGTTCGCGGGTCAATTTTGACATTTATGACGACCGCGGCCGCAAGGCTGCCGGCAACATTACCCTTTTGAATTAACTGTTCGGATGGGTAAGACAAACCCCGCTTTGAGCGGGGTTTTATTTATATTCCCATTCTTCGTAGGCCTGCCTGCGGCGGTATTCGGGATTAAACTGCAGCGTCTTCTGATAAGCGGAGAAGAAGCGGGTGCATTTTTCCAGAGCCTGTGCGGCCTTGTTGTCATTCCCGATTTGAGAATGAATGCTGTATAATGCGTTGTAAGTCTGGTTCTTTGCCAAAAAGCGCTGGCTGCGGCTCCAGCCGCTGTTGTCTATCAGGTAGATTTTTTCTTCGTTAAGGCGGATTTTTTCTGCGGCGGATTTTGTTTTTTTCAGTTCTTCGTTAATGGTTCGAATACCTTCCGTACTGATTTGCCTTTTGATTTCTTCGGCATAGTTTGGAGCCGGCAGCGGATTCTTTTTGTTTTTGAGCATACGGTTGAGCAAGCGCACTTTGTCGACGGCCTTGGGGTGTTCGTTCAGTTTGTAGCGAAAATGCTCATAACCGCCGAGATGGTAAATTTGTTCCATTTTGCGGATGGCAAACCAGAGGTTTTTGTTGTCCAGACAGGGGAGCGTACGGTCCAATTGTCCGATGACTGCACCTGCCTGCCGGCAATTGTAGTTGTGAATGTCGCGGATATGGCGAAAAGTGCTTTCTATTCTCAGCATTTCGCCGACGACCGGAGGCGTGACCTTATTGGCAATGCGCGAATCGATAATCTGCCTGAGTTCGGAGATGGAGAGTTTCGCGGTTTCCGGGGGCAGGCCGGCAGTTTGAACAATGTCCCGGCGGGATTCGTAAAAGCGGTATTCGCGGCACAGTGCGGCCGTACGGTTAAGGATGAGTTTGTCCTGCATGCTGTATTCGGCCATTGTTCCGTTCCTGTTCAGAAAAGACTATGACCTTATCTTAGTTTATATTTTCTTAAAAAGCAACATTTTTGTATAAAATTTGTCCATTAGGCTAAGTCCTTGACCATACGGGCAAAAGTGATGCCCTGATCTTCGAAGATTTCGCCTTCCTGACGATAGCCCATTTTTTCGTAAAAGTTGACGACCGAGAGCATGGCATGCATGACAAGGCGTGAATAGCCGGCTTCTCTGGCGCGTTTTTCGGCGTATTTTACCATTTCGCGGCCAATGCCTTCGCCCTGATAACGGCTGTCGACAGCAACCTGCATCATGCGGATTTCTTCGTTGTTGACCGGTGCCAGAATCAGTCCGCCGACCAAGGCGTCGTCCAGGCTTTCGATGCAGCCGATGTGAAGATAGCCGGCTTCCTTGTCGCGGTGCATGTCCAGAAATTTGAGACCCAGCGGCTCGAGAAGGACTTTGTAGCGGAGTTCGACCAAGTCGTCATAGCGGGAAGATCCGAACGGAATGTCAATCATTTTTTTCATGGCGCCCTCCTTAGCTGGTTTCTTCCTATTATAAGCACAAATTGATAATTCAATCAATATTATATTGCTTAATCCGAGATTTTCATTTATCTATTACTCAAGAAAAATTTTTAAACGGAAACAGTAAAAAAGATGACAACCGATTTGAATTTAATCAGAAACTTTGCCATTATTGCCCATATTGACCATGGAAAATCGACGCTGGCGGACCGTATGATTGAATACTGCGGCGGACTTGAACGCCGCGAAATGACCGAGCAGGTGCTGGACTCCATGGACATCGAAAAAGAGCGCGGTATTACTATCAAGGCGCAGACCGTGCGGCTGAACTATAAGGCCGACGACGGCAAAACCTATCAGTTAAATCTGATGGATACGCCGGGACATGTGGACTTTTCTTACGAGGTTTCGCGTTCGCTGGCTTCCTGTGAGGGATCGGTGCTGGTGGTGGATGCAACCCAGGGCGTCGAAGCGCAGACATTGGCTAACGTATATCTGGCGCTGGACAACAATCATGAAATCGTTCCGGTGTTAAACAAGGTTGATTTGCCTTCCGCGGATGCGGCGCGGGTCAAGCAGCAGATTGAAGACGTCATCGGGCTGGATGCGTCCGACGCGGTAGAAACTTCCGGCAAGACCGGTTTGGGCGTGAAGGATCTGCTTGAGGCGATTGTTCATCGGCTCCCTGCGCCGCAGGGCAGTGCCGAAGCGCCGTTGCAGGCGCTGCTGATTGACAGCTGGTATGATCCGTATTTGGGCGTGGTAATTCTGGTGCGGATTAAGGACGGCGTGCTGAAAAAGAAAATGCAGATAAGGATGATGAGCAGCAACGCGACTTATCAGGTGGAAAAAGTCGGTATTTTTACGCCGAAAATGCAGGACATTGAGGCGCTGTATCCGGGGGAGGTCGGTTTTCTGACCGCGAGCATCAAGAGCGTCAGCGACTGCCGGGTCGGCGATACGATTACCGACAACAAAAATCCCTGCGCCGCGCCTCTGCACGGGTTTAAGCCGTCGGTGCCGGTCGTGTTCTGTTCGATTTTTCCGGTTGACAGCAGTCAGTACGAGAGTTTGAAAGACGCTTTGGCCAAGCTGAAGCTCAACGATGCGAGCATCGATTATCAGAACGAAAATTCGGCCGCTCTGGGGTTGGGGTTCCGCTGCGGTTTTCTCGGGCTGCTGCATATGGAAATTATTCAGGAGCGGCTGGGGCGCGAGTTTGATCTTGACCTGATTACGACGGCACCCTCGGTGGCTTATAAAATCCACATGACCAACGGCGAAACGATAACGCTGCACAATCCGGCCGATATGCCTGATTTGTCGCAGGTGGCGTCGATTGAGGAGCCGATGGTCAAGGCGACGATTATGGTGCCGGACGAATATCTGGGTGCGGTTCTCAAACTCTGTACCGAACGCCGCGGCGCACAGCATGAGCTGACCTATGTCGGCAGCCGGGCTATGGTGGTTTATCAGATTCCGCTGAACGAAATCGTTTTTGACTTTTATGATCGTCTGAAATCGATTACCAGCGGTTATGCCAGCTTTGACTATGAGCTGACCGGCTATGAGGAATCCGACCTGGTTAAAGTGCAGATTCTGATTAACGAAGAACCGGTTGACGCGCTGGCGTTTCTTTGTCACCGTTCGGAAGCGGAATCGCGCGGACGGCAGATTTGCGAGCGTCTGAAAGATCTAATTCCGCGGCATTTGTTCAAAATTCCGATTCAGGCGGCCATCGGCGGGCGCGTGGTGGCGCGCGAAACGATTTCAGCGCTGCGCAAAGACGTGACGGCCAAGTGTTACGGCGGTGACGTTACCCGTAAGCGCAAGCTGTTGGACAAGCAGAAAAAAGGCAAGCTCAGAATGCGCCAGTTCGGCAAGGTTGAAGTTCCCCAATCGGCGTTTATTGAGGCTTTGCGTATCGGCGACAAGTAAAAACCTCGTATAACGGGGAACTAATACAGGATTAGCGGGTAAAATAAAATTATTTCTCTTACACTCCGGGCTTTTTGCGAAATCTGTATAACGGAGGACTAATACGAAATGTCGGGGAGGTAAGTGTTCAGACAAAGCGGAGGGCATCGAGTGCACCTTGCAGAATGTAGGCGGCGGCAGAAGAATCGAGAACTTTGCGGCGTTTGCTTCGGGACATGTCGACTTCTTTAATCAGAAAGTTTTCCATGGCTGATGACGATAATCTTTCGTCCCAGAAAAAGACCGGCAGGCCGGTTGCTTTTTGCAGCTTTTCGGCAAAGGCGCGGACTTCTTTGGCGATTTCTCCCTCTTCGCCGTTCATTTGCAGGGGCAGGCCGAAGACCATGCCGCCGATTTCCTTTTCCGACAGGATTTGGCTGATTTCGGCCAGATCTTTTTCCCAGCTGCTGCGCTGGATGATTTTATGTGACGTGGCAACGGTCAGCAGCAGGTCGGAGACGGCGACGCCGAGACGTTTGGCGCCGTAGTCGAAACCGATGAGCGCCCGGTAGGGTTTAAGGGCTGATTTAAATTCGCGGATATCCAAGTCTTACCTCTTTTAATTCTTAAAAATACAGCTATTTGCTAATTGATTTTTAAGAATATTATACTACTATTCTGCTCAAGTAAAATTCTTTTTCTCATAGGTGATATAATGAAATTAAAATATATTTTAGCCCTCGTTATGTGTTTGGTCGTAACCCCGGCTAAAGCCGAACTGCAAATCGACGTCAACGGCGCAATGCGCGATCCGCTGCCGCTGGCTTTTCCCGAGATGATTCACGAAGGTTTCTGGGTTGGCCAGTATGCCGGCAAAATCCGCAGCGTGGTTATCGCGGATTTGGAGCGTTCGGGGCTGTTCCGCATTATTCCCGAAAACAGCTATATTCAGGAGCTTACTTCGGTGGACGAGCAGCCGAACTTTGTCGACTGGAAGGCAATTAATGCGCATGCTCTGGTACAGAGTGCCGTCAAGGAAGTGAATCCGAACACGCTGCGGGTCGAGTTTCGCCTGTGGGACGTTTATGCCGAGAATCAGCTCAAAGGTCAGTCTTTTACCACAACCAAAGACAACTGGCGACGGGTAGCCCATGTGATTGCCGACGCCATTTATGAGCGTCTGACCGGCGAGAAGGGTTATTTTGACACCCGGATTGTTTATGTTTCCGAAACCGGGCCGGCGACCAAGCGTGTCAAGCGGCTGGCGATTATGGATCAGGACGGCGAAAACCACAAGTTTTTGACTTCCGGCGCCGCGATGGCTCTCACGCCGCGTTTTTCGCCGAATCTGCAGAAAGTGACCTATATGTCTTATGCCGGTTCCATGCCGAAAGTTTATATTCTGGATATTGAGACCGGCCGTCAGGAACTGCTGGGATCTTTTCCGGGCATGACCTTTGCGCCGCGTTTTTCTCCGGACAGCAGCAAGGTTCTGCTGAGCTATGCGAACAACGGCCGCACCAATATCTACGAGATGGATTTAAAACGCCGCACCAGCAAACAGCTGACTTCAGGTCCGGCCATTGATACGTCGCCGAGCTATTCGCCCGACGGCAGCCAGATTGTGTTTAACTCCGACCGCGGCGGCAATCAGCAGCTTTATGTTATGAATGCCGACGGTTCCGATGTGCACCGTATCAGTTTCGGTACCGGGCGTTATGCGACGCCGGTGTGGTCGCCGCGCGGCGATTATATCGCCTTTACGAAAATGGCCAACGGTCAGTTCTATATCGGCGTTATGTATCCGGACGGCAGCGGCGAGCGTTTGCTGGCCAGCGGCTATCTGGTCGAAGGGCCGACCTGGTCGCCGAACGGCCGCGTGTTGATGTATTTCCGCCAGGATAAGGGGAATTCTCGCAGCAATGCGCCGGTCAAGCTGTATTCAATCGATTTGACCGGATATAACGAGCGGATGATTGTGACGCCGGCCGAGGCTTCAGATCCGGCTTGGTCGCCGCTGTTGCCCTGATTTGCAGAAAAGCCCCTCGGAAGAGGGGCTTTGTTTTTTGTCATGTTCGGCCTTGAGCCGGACATCTCCCTTACAGATTCCCCGGTCAAGCCGGGGAATGACGAAAAAGAAAAAAAGCTGGGGAATGACGAAAAAGAAAAAAAGCTGAGGAATGACGAAAAAGAAAAAAAAGCGGGGAATGACGAAAAAGAAAAAAAAAGCGGGGAATGACAATAAGAAGAGGCGAACCGGCAATGACAGGCGGAAGAGAAAGTACGAATACGGCGGGAGAAAAAACAAGCCCGGGGTGTGTAAAAGAAGCGGAGAGAAGTGCAAGGCGACGGGGCTGCTTAGTTTAATTCGCGGATTTTTATGAGAATGTCGATATTGCTGGAGACGAGGTCCAGAAATTCCTTGTCCTGCGGCAGCAGTTTGCGGGTAATTTCCTCGACTTTTTTGCGGATGACCTTGTCTTTGGGGGCGTGTTCGCTGAAGTCGAAAAGTTCGGATATGTCAATGTCGAGTTTCTGGGCGATTTTTTTGAGCGTGTCAATTTTCGGGGAGATTTTGCCGAGTTCGATACCCGAGATGGTATTCATGGACATATCCATGTCATAAGCCAGTTCGAGCTGGCTTACGCCCTTATTCTTTCTAAGTTCGCGGATACGGTTTCCCAGATTTGTGGCAAAGTCATTATCATTCATATAGGATATTCCCGTTGTTTTGGTAACTCAAAATATATAATAAGGTATATTCCTATTTTATTGTGAATCTATATATACTATAAACTTGTAATTTTTTACCTTGACTCGACTAAATTACTAATATATTATGAATTTAATAAGTCCGGCTTATGAAATTTGTACGTTTTTTGTGAATCGGACTTACTTAAAGAAGGGGCGTCCGGCTCAAAACGAGACACAATATACACACACACCACACCTATTCGGGCGCCCCTTTTTGTAAATTTTTATGTGAAAGGCGGGGGACGATGAGAAACAAAGCAAGAATTTCTTTATTGACGGTACTTTTATTGACGGCACCTGCTTTCGCATTTGAAGAAAACTCCTTAGATTTAGGCCGTTTTGACCGGGTTGATTTGGAAGCCGGGCTTTTTTCGCGGGGCGAAGGGCCGCGGCTGGCCGCGGTGTGCTTTCTGGGTTTCGGCAACTGTGACACGGAAGCCGGCTATGGCGGCGGTGGCGAAGATTTTACCATAGACACGGCCAACCAGTGCAAAAACGAAGGTTATACGATAACTTCCTGCGAGCCGCCGACCTATGTGTCGGGCGCGCCTTGTCCGTATAATGACAAATATTATGCCAAGTGCAGCGAAGACAAGGTCAGAGCCTGCAAAGATGCCGGCTATGTCGACTCCTGCGGCGACGGTTATGTTCTGGACAGCGCGCAGAGCTGTCCGTACGACAGTTCTTACAAAAAATGCAAGTGCAATCCCTGTGACGGTTATACTTATACCTATGAACAGGCGACGGCGGACGGTTATGTGACCGACGGTTTCTGCCTGAGCTGCAATACGACCAAATACAAACGCAAAAACAATCCCTGCGTGGGTTATTATAGTTGCGAATGCGGCGGCGAAATCGGCACGGCAACCTGCAAAAGCGGTTCGGTAACGAAGTATGCGGTTTGCAAAACCTGCTGCGAAAACCGTTGTACGCTGGCAAGCTGTCCGGAGAACCATGACTGCGAGTATGAGGAATGTTCGGGCAAATACTGCGACAACGGCTGTAGCAGCGGTTATACGGACATGTGCACGGTGTACAGCGAGTATGGCACTTCGACCTGCACGCAGATGGGATACCGGCAGCAGACCTGCACCGGCGATGCGGTTTTGTGTCCGTTTGACACGACTTATAAGTTCTGTATGTGAGGCTGAGTATTATTGTGTTTTTGATTGTAGGGTTTTCTTTTCCTATTGTCATTCTCGACCTCTTTCCTGTCATATTCGGGCTTGACCCGAATATCCAGAGATCCCCGGAACGCGCTACGCTTGTCCGAGGATGACAGGAGAGAAAAGAGAGCCCGAGGATGACAGGAGAGAAAAAAAGTACTGTCATTCCCGTGCTTGGCACGGGAATCTAGAGAGGAGATGTCCGGGACAAGCCCGAACATGACAATTATTTACTTGTCATTGTCGGCCTTGAGCCGACAATCCAGAGATCCTCGGGTCAAGCCCGAGGATGACGAAGAAGAAAAGAAAGTATCCGAACATGACAGGAGGAAAAAGAGGCTTGGGCATGGCGGAAGAGGGAACAGGGCAGACAGAGGTTTTGTGAGGGGTTGCAAGAGGAACTAATTCAGGGGAGAAAGGCGATGAGAAATCAGTATATTTTATTAAGTACAGTATGTTGCGGGCTTTTTTTCGGTACGGAAGCCTGGGCGCAATGTGTGGCGACCAAGGATTGCAGCACTTTGGGATATAAGCAGAGCAGCTGCGACTCGGGAAAGGGCATAAAATGCCCATTTGGCGAGGCTTGGTACTGCCCCTGTGACGCCTCTTACATATACACCTGTACAGGAACTAACGAAAGCCCAAGCTCAGCCAAATGTGGCGACAAGTACAGCATGTGTAACTGCGCGACGGGTACGCATTGGGACAGCAGCAGCGGCAGCTGCGTGGCTGACCGTGCTTCATGCGCAATCGGCTGGATTTATTACAGCGACGGCACCTGTTCGGCACCAGCCGCTTATACAACCAGCAAAACGGTTTTGGGTATTGTGGTTTATGTCAACGATAACGGTGTCGGCGGTCAAATTATGGCACCATGGTGGATTGATGCGAGCGGCAACCGAAGCAGTTCTGGTGTCGGTATGGCTTGGGGTGGCTATGGTACGGATATTTCAAGTCTGCCGAATATGACGAATAGTACGCAGGCTGAAGCTGATTTTGACAGTTGTGGCAATACGGACAAGATTGTTGCTGCGGGTAGTGCGAGTACTTATCCGGCCGCCTGGGCGACGCGGAAATATGCGCCGACGTCGACGACCAATGGCAAGTGGTGTCTGCCGGCAGCCGGTATTTTAAGAAATATTCAGAAAAACCAGAGTGCGATTAGCACCGCAGTTAGTAAGGTTGGTGGCGCTTCAAACTTACTCAACTATTGGGTGTGGTCTTCCTCGGAGGGATCGAGCAACTACGCGTGGGATGCTAGGCTTAATTACAGCGGTTTGTACGACGACTATAAGAGCTACGATAGCGGTTATGTTCTTCCGGTGCTCGCTTTTTAGTTTTAACCCTTTATCTTTTAGCGCAGCCCCGCTTGCGGGGCTCGCTTTAAAAAAAGAATCGATTTGCGCCGTAGGCGCAAATGCCGAATTTCCGCTCCGCAGGAGCGGAAATTTTTGATTCCGAAAAAAAGTATAGGCAGAAAAGAGAATCGCGCCGCAGGCGCAAAAAAACGGCCTTCTGTCATTGCTGGACTTATTTTTCTTACGTCATATTCGGCCTTGAGCCGAATATCCAGAGATCCCCGGGACAAGCCCGAGGATGATAATTATTTACTTGTCATTCCCGTGCTTTTTTTCTTTTTTGTCATTGTCGTGCTTTTTTTCTTTTTCGTCATTCCCCGGCTCGACCGGGGAATCCCTAGATTGCCGGATTAAATCCGGCAATGACAGAGGAGGAGAGAGCTTGACACGGGAATCTGTAAGGGAGATGTCCGGCTCAAGGCCGAACATGACAGGAGAGAAAAGAGTCCGAGGATGACAAAAAAGAAAGTACCCGAGGATGACAGGAGAAGAAAGGAACCCGAGGATGACAGAGGAAAGGAGAAGAAGCAAGCTCGGAGATGACAGTAAAAATTTTTATTTTGTAATATTATCGTAGAGATCCAGCCAAAGAGGATTGGAACTTTCAATCAAATTAACTTTCCATTCTCGGTTCCATTTTTTTAGGTTTTTTTCTCTTTGTATGGCGGTTATTTCATCGTTGTAAATTTCATAGTATACCAGTTTATCCAGAGAGTATTTGGCGCTAAACCCGTCTATTATTTTGTTTTTATGTTCATATATTCGGCGTACTAAGTTGTTGGTAACGCCGATGTAAAGTGTTCCCTGCGGTTTATTGGTTATAATGTAGACATACATGGTTTTCATGGGCTGATTATAGTTTGAGGCGGATATTCGGGTCAAGCCCGAATATGACAATTATTTACTTGTCATTCCCGTGGTTTTTTTCTTTTTTGTCATTGTCGGCCTTGAGCCGACAATCCAGAGATCCCCGGGACAAGCCCGAGGATGACAGGGGAAGAAAGAGGCCGAACGTGACAGAAGAAGAAACAAGTCCGAACATGACAGGAGAGAAAAGAGTCCGAGGATGACAAAAAAGAAAGTACCCGAGGATGACAAAGAAGAGCGGCGTCCAATAAAAAGGGAGCCGAGAGGGCGGAAGATGACAAGTCTGAAGACATTTCCAAATAAGAAGTACACACCAGAAACAGTTGAAATTTTTTTTGTATTGACATCTTTTGTGCGGACGTATATATAAGGCTATATACTCCATTCAAGGTGCTAAAAATTAATTTATGCACTTTCAAATAGAAGAGGAAGGCTTATGGTTTTATATAATGAATTGCCGGTTTATCGGGACAGTTATAATCTGCTGTTGGAAATATATAAGGCAACCAACAAGTTTTCGCACGAATACAAATATTGTCTGGGGCAGGACATGAAGCGCGACGTTTTGAACCTGTTTCGCAGTTTGTACCGAGCCAACCGGGCAGTGGAAAAACATCAGCCGCTGGAGGAGTTTCTGGACGATTTTGAATTGTTGAAAATTGAAATCAGAATGTGCGGCGATCTGCGGCTGCTGCCGATTAAGAAAGTTGCCGAGCTGGCGCTGCTGACAGATGCGATCGGCCGGCAGATTACGGCCTGGAAAAACAAGAGCCGTGCCGCGGCTTCGCTCAGCAAAGCCGGCTAAAAAATTTTTTGTAGAAGATTATTGTGTTTATTGTGCGGGAATTGTCTCAACTAAGGTTGGGATGAGAGAGCGGATTTTTATTAAAAAAGGACTGCCGACAGCCGCTTGGTTGTTAAGACAAAACCGGCAGTGAAAACCGTTGGTGTGGTCTTCCTCGGAGAACGACAACAAATGGGCGTGGAATGCAAACCTTGATAACAGCAATTTGAACAACAACAATAAGAACAATAACAATTATGTTCTTCCGGTGCTCGCTTTTTTGGTAAAAATCATGATTATGAAGAGATATGGATATGCAGTTGGATTTGTTTGGCGGCGTGCAGCGCGGTTCAGTCGGTTTGGACGAGCTGTTTGCCGCTTATCTGGAATGCCGGCGCAACAAGCGCCGCACCACAAACGCCCTGGCTTTTGAAGTCGATTTTGAGCAAAAGCTGATAGAGCTTTGGAAAGACGTCAATAACGGAACTTACATGCCCGGGCGCTCGATTGCCTTTATTGTAACCGAACCGGTGCAGCGTGAGGTTTTTGCCGCCGATTTTCGCGACCGCATAATTCATCATCTGATTATCGGCAAGCTTAACCATCTGTTTGAAGCCTCTTTTATTCAGGACAGCTACAGCTGCCGCGACGGAAAAGGAACCCAATACGGAATCGGGCGGGTGGCCGGTTTTATCCGCGAATGTTCGCGCAACTACACCAAAGACTGTTATATTCTGAAGATGGATATTCAGTCTTTTTTCATGAGCATTGACAAGAACCTGCTTTATAAATATCTGCGCGAGTTTATTCTGGCGCGCTATCATGAGCCGGATCAGCTGCTGATTTTGGAACTGGTGGAAAAGGTGGTGTTCAACGATCCGGAGCAGAACTGCCACATTAAAGGGCGGCGTTCCGACTGGGACGGCCTGCCGCCGAGCAAGAGCCTGTTTACGTCCGGCAAGGGCAAAGGGCTGCCGATTGGGAATCTGACGTCGCAGATATTTGCCAATTTTTATCTGAACTTTTTTGACCATTATGTGAAGTATGATTTGGGAATCGAATATTACGGCCGCTATGTCGACGATTTTGTGATTGTGCACGAAGACAAGGATTTTCTGATTGACGTGCAGGACAAACTGCGTTCTTTTTTGCAGGCCAAGCTGATGCTCCGCCTGCATCCGCGCAAGATTTATCTGCAGCATTTTTCAAAGGGCGTCAAGTTTATCGGTGCGGTGGTCAAGCCCGGCCGCGAATATATCGGCAACCGCACCAAAGGAAACCTGTATGCCAAAATTCATTATTACAACAAAGAGGCGGAAAAAAATCCGCGCAAGGCCAAAAAACTGCTGCCCGACCTGCTGGCCAGCGTCAATTCGTATCTGGGTTTTATGATTCATTACAAAACGTACAAAATCCGCTGCCGTTTGCTCGAAAAGGAGCTTAGTCCCCTTTGGCGCAGGTTTGTGACCTTTGACGAGAGCATGCGCAAGTTGACCCTGAAAGAAAAATACAAGCCGGCCGTGGCCAAGCGCAACAAAATCAGAAACCGCCGGCGCCGGCTCGATAAAGCGGCGGCGATGCTTGCCGCCGCTGCCTAACGCGTTTTTTTGCCGTAGCAGCCCGGACGGGTAAGGCCGATTTCGATTTCGCAATCGTAGAACAAAGCCAGTTTGATGGCATGGTTGAACCGCCGGCTTTTGCCGATTTCCAACAGGTCTATGTCATGCGCGGAAATGTGCGTCTGCTCGGTAACGGTTTCCAGGTCGAAACCCAGGCGGCGTCTGGTTCGCTGCAGCGAACGTCCGAGAGAATGCTGGGCGTTTTTCACAATGTGCGATTTGGTCAGTCTGCTGCGGTTCATGATGGTGACTCCTAAACGAGATTGCGGCAATAGAATCCACTTTTTACATTTTAGACTTATTAAGTTTATTTTTAAATACCATAATTACCAGGAATTGAAATATCGTTAAAATTTTGCCCCTTTTTCGATTTCATATTTAAATTGTGTTAATATATAAGGGCTATAATCTAAACGTGTGAAACAAGGGAAAGGTTATTTTATGGCGACTGCTGACGGCGAAAAAAAACTGCCGCTGTTGAAAATTTTGAACGTCAGTTTGGACTACTGTCTGGAAAACTTTAAGGCTGTAGCCGGATTTTCGGCAGTTAACCTGCTGTTTTTGCTGGTGACGCTGCTGTTGCCCGGCGGGTATGGCAATCCGCTGTTTTTAATCTGGCTGGTTTTTTATTATGTTTTCTGGTGTTTCTTTTTCCGTTTCTATTTTAACCGCCGACCGTATCTGATGTTTCGCAAGATTTTTGACTCGTTGGTGCCGTCGACCAAAATTTTGTTTCTGACCGCGGTGTTCGGCTTTGGGTTGTCGCTGCTGCCGCTGGTGCTGCCTTTTCTGCTGCCGCCGGAGATGATTGACGGTTATACGAATTTTCTCCGCGAATATATGCCTGAGCTGGATTTGGGGCTGATGCTGCTGTTGCTGCTGGTGTCGCCGCTGATTTTGTACCGGCCGTTTATGGCCTGGATTTCGTCGGTTATCGGGCGCAGCGGACTTTTGAAGACCGCTTTTGCCAAAACCGAGGGGAACTACTGGCGTTTTGTGGCCATGGCCGCGATTTTCAACGCTGCGTTTGTGGTGTTTGAGGGACTGGACGAAATGTTTGACCTGCCTGCCGCCGCGCCGATGGTAATATATGCGCCGCTGCTGGTTTATTTTAACGCGGCCATTGCCAAGACCTATGAATTTTTCTTTCTCGACAGTCTGGAAGACTGATGCGAAAAACCCCTCGGGCGAGGGGTTTGGTTTTTATTTTATCAGTTCCAGAAATTCGTCTTCGGAAAGAATCCGGACGCCGAGTTCGCGCGCTTTTTTTGCCTTGCTGCCGGCGTCGGCTCCTTCAATGACATAATCCGTATGCGCAGAAACCGAACCGGCGACTTTGGCGCCCAGGCTTTGTGCCTTGGCTTTGGCTTCGGCTCTTGTCATTCGTTCCAGCGTGCCGGTAAAGACGACGGTTTTGCCGGAAAGCGGCGAATTGTAGTTTATGTTGTCGACGAAGTCTTCAACCGTTATTTCTTCAAGCAGGCGGTTGACGGTGCTGACGTTGTGTTCTTCATTGAAAAACTCGACCACGTCTTTGGCCATGGCTTCGCCGATGCCGTCAATCGAGAGCAGACGCTCGGTGTCCTGATTGCGCATGTCGGTCATGAAATTGCGGAAACTTCCGTAGTTTCTGGCTATCAGCCGGGCCGTTGCGGCGCCGACCTGTCTGATGCCCAAAGCATAGATAAAGCGCGGCAGTTCAATGCGGCGCTTGGCGCGGATGGCGCGAAACAGGTTTTCAACCGATTTTTTGCCCCAGCCGTCGCGGCGTTCCAGATGCAGCGCCTTGTCGTCGATGACGGCAAACAGGTCTTCTGTCGGGCCGCTGCCGCCGTTGCGTTCTTCCAGAGTGAAGATGTCGGTCGGGTCGCGGAGAATTCCTTCGTTGTAAAACTGTTCGACGATTTTGCCGCCCAGCCCTTCAATGTCAAAGGCTTCGCGCGAAACAAAGTGTTTCAGCCGCTCAATGGCCTGTGCCGGGCAGGTCAGGCCGCCGGTACAGCGGCGTACGGCTTCGTCTTCTTCCCGAATGGCATGGGCGCCGCATTCGGGGCAGACGGTCGGAAATTTGAATTCGGACGAATCCGGCCGACGCTTCTCTTGCAGGACTTCGACAACCTGCGGAATGACGTCGCCCGCCCGCTGAACGACGACGTAATCGTTGATGCGGATGTCTTTGCGTTTGATTTCGTCTTCGTTATGAAGGGTGGCGTGTGAAACAATGACGCCGCCGACATTGACCGGTTCCAGATCGGCAACCGGAGTCAGCGCGCCGGTGCGGCCGACCTGAATACGGATGTTGTTGATACGCGTAATCGCCTTTTCGGCCGGAAATTTGTGCGCAATTGCCCAACGCGGCGTGCGGGTCAGAAAGCCCAATCGTTCCTGCAGGGAAATGGCGTTGACCTTATAAACGATGCCGTCAATGTCGTAAGGCAGGTCGGCACGGATTTCCATCAGGTGCGAAAAATATCCGTCGATTTCCTTTAGGCTGCGGCAGAGCCGGTTGTGCGGATTGGTCGGAAAACCCCATTTCTTCAGGCATTCGAAAAATTCGGCCTGCGAATCCCAGCAGCGCCGGGACACTTCCCCCCAGGTGTAGGCAAAAAGGCTCAAATTGCGTTCGGCCGTAATCGAAGCATCGAGCTGGCGGAGCGAGCCGGCTGCTGCATTGCGCGGATTGGCAAAAGTTTTTTTGTGTTCTGTTTCATATTTTTGATTCAACGCCAGAAAATCGGCTTTGGCCATATAGACTTCGCCGCGGACTTCCAGCACATCGGGGACGCCGTCCGGCAGCTTCTGCGGCAGCTGACGAATCGTCTTCAGATTGGCGGTAATGTCTTCGCCGGTGGTGCCGTCGCCGCGGGTGGCGCCCTGAACGAATCGTCCGTGCTCATAACGGGCAGAGAAGGATAGTCCGTCGATTTTCGGTTCGGCCATGAATTCGATGTCTTCGGAAACATTGAGGAAGCGTTTGACTCCGACGGCAAATTCGTCGACTTCCTCAAGGCTGAAGACGTCGCCCAGCGAAAGCATGGGAAAACGGTGCCGGATCTTGCCGAATCCGTTTTTGGCCGCAGCGCCGACTCTTTTAGACGGGCTGTCGGCGCGAATCAGTTCCGGGAAGCGGGCTTCAATCTGCCGGTTGCGCCGTTTGAGGGCGTCGTATTCGGCGTCGGTCAGGTAAGGCGCGTCGTTCTGATAGTAGGCAATGTCGGATTTGGCCATTTCCGCCGCAATGCGTTCCAGTTCGGCGGCTGCCTGTTCGGGGGTTAAATCTTCTGTTTCAATCATTATTTTCCCTTTTGTCTGTTTAGGGATAATATAGGAAAACGGGCGGAAAATTCCACTCTTATGTTGTGTTTGTCACAGCGTTCGGCATAAAAAAAGCGGGAACTGGTCCCGCCTGAAGCTGCGAATCGGCCGTTATGCCGGCGAAACAACCATCATCATCTGACGGCCTTCAAGTTTCGGTTCGGAATCGACCTTAATCAGTCCCTCAAGGTCTTCGAGAATATTATTCAGAACTTCACGACCCATGTCATTGGCGCTCATTTCGCGGCCTTTGTAACGCATGGTAAATTTGACCTTGTTGCCTTGCGAAAGGAACTTCTTGGCCTGTTTGATTTTGACTTCATAGTCGTGGGTATCAATCATCGGGCGAAGCTTAAGTTCTTTGATTTCAACGACTTTCTGGTTTTTTTTGGCTTCGTTTTTGCGCTTTTGCACTTCGTATTTATATTTGCCGTAATCCAAAACCTTGCATACCGGGGGCACTGCCTGCGGAGAAATCTCTATCAAATCAAGACCGGCCTCGTCCGCGATGGCCAATGCCTCTCGAATCGAAACGACGCCGCGATTTTCTCCGTTCTCGTCAATTAAGCGTACTTCCTTTACTTTGATGTTCTCATTAATACGCGGTCCGTCGTCTTCACGTACTGGCGCATTGCTATTGTCCTTTATTATTGGTGCCTCCTATAAATTATTAAATTCTTATCCATATTACAAAAAAATCCGTCTTTCGCAAGCGAAATGTTACAGAATCTGCGGGGGAATATAGACTCCCCGGCTATGATTTCAACGCATATATATCAAAATTATATATACATATTCCTTAATTTTTCGTTTTCAATTTCGCTTGACTTGCAAAAAATTCTTTGTTAATATCCTGCTATATCAAGTGGTTAAAAAACTCCCGAAAAAAATGTTTATTTTTTTTGAAAAAAGTTATTGACATCTGTCCGGGTATGTCCTATAAACCACTTCGCCGACGGGGTGAGGCAAGTTGAAAAAAACGAACCGGGCCAAGGCGGCAGGCTTCTTAAGGGAAGTAGTTATAGAAGAGAGTAAATAAGTGGATAAGAGGATACGCAGACGGCGGGTAT
>OHSF01000702.1_pt1 | contig 18357 bp, 12 predicted proteins | sample 1578551 | NCBI WGS metagenome assembly OHSF01 (sample SAMEA3879601, study PRJEB24766) | human gut metagenome | biome: human-associated habitat; feature: feces | place: USA | collected 1985/1987
TATAATAAATGTATTATATATAAGGAATTGATTTTATGTTTAAAAAAATTAAAACTACGTTAGCTTGTTGTTCTGCACTTATGATGCTTTGCGCTGTACCTCTAAATGCAAATGCGGCGGAAGAAGTGAAAATTAACGATGCTGCTTCTGTTGCTGTGGGGGACACATTTACATATTCAATGTATATTGCTGATGCATCAAAAGATGTAATGGGTATGCAGGCATATGTTTTTTATGATACAGATTACCTTGAAATTGACACTGATTCTATTAATTTTGATAATTTGAACGGTGTGATTTATAATGGAAATCTTGACGGATATATGACTTTTAATTTCTCTGATATATCAAATTATGCAAGCTTTTCATCCCGTACACAGCTTGTATCTATGAATTTTAAGGTTAAAAAATCCGGAAATACTAATGTTACATATTTTATTAAAGAAATGTATGACAGCGATATGAATACTCTTACTGCATATACCATAACCTATGATATTAAGTCAGACGGAGAAACTGTTGTGTCAGAAAAAACACCGATTGTTGAAGAAGCGGAAAAATATATAAATACTTACCAGGGAAATTTTATTAATTATATAGACGGTAAAGGAAATGATAATACAGATGAAAAAACGGACCATAAAGCTGTAATCGGCGAAAAAACAACAATGATGCCGCAAAATAACCAAGGCAATACGCAATATGTTGATGTTCAGAAATCTGGTTCGGGTGCATCGGTTACAACGATTGTAATCGTTTGCGGCTTGCTGCTGATAGGCGGAGCAATCGGCGGAGTTATGTATTTCAGACATAAAGAAAATACGAAAAACGGTTTGAATACTGATAGTGACAATATTGACAACGATATGACTTAAAGTGACGAACAGTTTTGACTGTTTATTGCAAAATTAAAAATTGTTTAAAAATTGTAACTGATTTTTGGTTATTATTACACCCTATAATCGACCTGTTTTTTTGAAAAAGCCTTGATTTTTTGAGCAAATTATTATATAATTGTCATACCGAGTATATCGGAAACATATTTTTATAGGAGGAAATTTCTAATGTCCAAGAAGATCATTAGTCTTATGTTGGCTATGGCTCTTTCTGCTTCAATGGTAGCAGTTGCAGCAGTTAGCGTTTCAGCTGACACAGACAGCGATGGTAACTATGTTCCTTCAGAGGGAACTGAAACATATAGATATTATTTCTATATGCCACAGAGATGGGAAAATGAGTTCACAACATCAACAGGTGCATACTGGTGGGAAGGCACAGATGCTTGCGAAACATGGCAGGATATGTATAAGGTTAAAGAAACTGAGAACGAAAACATTTTCTGTATTGATGTTCCAACGGATGTTCCTAAGCTCATCTTCAACAACTATGTTGACGGCGGTGATGATCCAACGGCTCCTCAGTACACAAAGGCTGCTCAGACATCAGATGTTACATGTGTAGACGATGATGGTGATGATGCTTGGGGTTACTGGCCTAAAACTGATGAAGACGATCCTAGTAACGAGCTTTATCCGGAAGGTATCAGAAATTTCAATAACATGATTTATGTTATTGATGAAAACAGAATTGAAGAGAACCCACTCAACAAGAAGCTTACATGCCGTGGTCAGTGGTACTACTACTATGGTAACGGCGAATATGGTTACACACCTGTAAAGGGTGACGGCGCTGTTTACAACACAGAGTATATGTCATTTGAAAAGGCACTTCAGGATAAAAAGGACGGTGTTAAACCAACACCAACAGAGCCTGACTCAACTGTAGCTACAACAGAGGCAGTTGAAACAACAGCTTCAGAGGAAGCTACAACAGCTCCTGCTCCTGTTTCAAAGCCTGCTCTTACAGTAAATGCTAAGTCAAACGTCTTCTCAGATGCTAAGGCTGTGTATGATAACTCAACAAAGCAGGTTACAGTTACTTACTACCTTGGCACAGACAGAGATCTCGTAAACCTTGAGTGGTACTTAAAATTTGATAACACTGTTCTTGAGTATAACAACAAGTCAAACCTTGATGCTACTGGCAAGAAACTCGCCATTATGCCACAGATTCCAAGCGGCTATGTTTTTAATACAAGCCTTCCGGGAAAAATCAATTCTAACGCTTCTGACCTTGGTCTTTACGCAATCGACTCTAAGAAGCCATTTATACAGGTTACATTTGATGTAATCGGTGAGCCTGAAAATGTTGAAACAACTATCGACCTTGACGTAAGAGTTCTTACAACAGGCGAGCTTGACCCCGACAAAATGCAGGTTGATGCTTCAACAATGAACTCGTTCGTAGTTGATTCTGAAATTAAGGATCCTTCAGTTCTTAAGGTTGCTAATACAACTCTTACAGAGTCAACATATGTAGCGCCAACAGTTCCTGAGACAACAAAGGCTACTGAAACAACAAAGGCAACTGAGACAACTAAGGCTACTGAAACAACAAAGGCTACTGAGACAACAAAGGCTACTGAGACAACTAAGGCTTCTGAAACAACAATAGCTCCTGCAACTGAAGATGCTACATCATCGACAGGCGCAACAGTTAAGCCGGGCACAGCTGATACAGCTAACAACGGCAACAAAACAACTAACAATGATAACGGCACAGTTAAGACAGGTGACGCTACACTCGCAGTTGTAATTCTTACTCTTCTTGTTTCTGCTACAGGCGTAATGTTCGTCATTCGCAAGAGAGAGATGTTCTAATCTTAATTAGTAATAATTTAGATTTCTTTGGGCTGACCTGATAGGTCAGCCCATTTTTGATATTATGATTAAGAATAAATTTCAGAAAAATTGTGTAAATTATGGTTTGTAAAATGTTTTAACAAATAATTATAAAAGTTTGGTCAACCTTTTCAAAGGCTGTGGTGTGGGCAAAGCCCACAAATACTTTCCGCTTACGCAATCTGACGATAGCCAAACAGCTCGCTGTTTGGCGGCTTGAACGCAACGGCATTAGCCTTTAAAAATGCGAAAGCAAAAAGAAAAGACATTCGATATATAATGGAAAGTTAATTATTTCTTTTATAAAAGTCTGTCGCCTGTTTTTCAAACTATGTGCAAGCACGCAAACAGCGTGGCTGTTTGCGCCTGATAAATTGTTATATCGGAAGATTTTATGGGCGCTGCCCAAACCCGCAAGCCTTTAAAAAGGCTTGACCTAAATTTTTTAATCATTTGACCTAAGCACCGTGTTAAACCACAGTTTTTTTAATGACCTAACCGACAATCTTTTAAACATTTATAACAAATTGTTAATAACTACAAGCACACGCATAAATGCCCGACAATGACTGAATGCATTGTCGGGCATTTAATTTTTTTAAACCAAAATGTTAGTTAAAATTATTCGGAAATATCTGCAGTTTCGGTTGATTCAACAGCATTTTCATCTGCGTCTTCAACCTCTGACTTCGGCTCTTCGAGCTTTACGCCTGCATATCTCGGCATACCTGTACCTGCAGGAATAACCTTACCGATAATAACATTTTCCTTAAGACCGATAAGCGGATCAATCTTACCCTTAATAGCTGCATCTGTAAGAACTCTTGTAGTTTCCTGGAATGATGCGGCAGAAAGGAAGCTGTCTGTTGCGAGTGCTGCCTTTGTAATACCGAGGAGCAACTGTGTGAATGTTGCCTCTCTGAGGTTTTCTTCACCGTTTGCAATACGCTTTTTAATCTGCTCGTTCTCAAAGAGAACATCGTTCTTATCGTAGGTCTGACCGGACATAAACTTAGTATCGCCTGCGTCCTCAACTCTTACCTTTCTCATCATCTGACGAACGATAACCTCAATGTGCTTATCGTTGATTTCAACACCCTGTAAACGGTAGGTACTCTGTACCTCTGAAATAAGGTAGTTCATTACTGCGTCTGAACCGAGAATTGCAAGAATATCGTGCGGATTAACAGCACCGTCGGTGATTTTGTCACCCTTCTTGATAATCTGACCTTCCTGAACCTTAACTCTAAAGCCGAAAGGAATAAGGTACTGCTTTTCTTCGCCTGTTTCGTGGTTGAATACAATAGCGTGACGAGCATTTTTGATTTCTTCAAATCTAACTTCACCGTCAATTTCACTGATGATTGCAAGGCTCTTTGGTTTACGGGCCTCGAACAACTCTTCAACTCTTGGAAGACCCTGTGTGATATCTTCTGCCGATGCAACACCGCCGGTATGGAATGTTCTCATTGTAAGCTGTGTACCCGGCTCACCGATTGACTGTGCGGCGATAATACCTACTGCCTCACCGACTGTTACAGGCTGGCGGTTTGCAAGGTTAGAACCGTAGCACTTCTTACAAGCACCGTGCTTAGCACGACAAGAAAGTACGGAACGAATCTTAATTCTTTCAACGCCGCTGTTTACGATAATGTCAGCCTCTTTGTCGCCCATCATTACATCCTTAGAAACAAGAGTGTTGCCGTTTGAATCGCAGAAATCGTCAACGAGGTATCTGCCGATAAGTCTTTCGTGAAGTCCCTCGATAACATTGTTTTCGCCTGCCTTGATGTCGAAAATCTCAAGACCGTCTGTTGTACCGCAGTCGTCCTCACGAATGATAACTTCCTGTGATACATCAACAAGACGACGGGTAAGGTAACCTGAGTCGGCTGTTCTGAGCGCTGTATCTGTAAGACCTTTACGAGCGCCTCGAGATGAAATAAAGTATTCCATAATGTTAAGGCCTTCACGGTAGTTAGCCTTGATAGGAATTTCGATTGTTTTACCTGATGTATTGGCAATAAGACCACGCATACCTGCAAGCTGACGAATCTGGCTCATACTACCACGGGCACCTGAGTCAGCCATCATGAAGATTGGGTTGTAGCGGTCAAGGTTCTTCTGGAGGGCATCGGTTACATCGTTTGTAGCCTTCTCCCAAATCTTAAGAACTTCCTCGTAACGCTCCTCATCGGAACGAAGACCCATCATATAGTCCTCACGAACTGCATCGACATCAGCCTCTGCCTTTTTGATGATTTCTTTCTTGGCAGGAGGAATAACGGCGTCACATACGGCAACAGTAATAGCGCCTCTTGTTGAGTATTTATAGCCCTGTGCCTTGATGTGGTCAAGAACATGGCTTGTAATCTCTGTGCCGTTTATCTTAATACATTTATCAATAATCTTCTTAAGTTTAGACTTACCTACAAGGAAGTCAACCTCAAGTTTAAAGCGGTTTTCAGGCTTGCTTCTGTCAACAAAACCAAGGTTCTGCGGAATCGGGTTGTTAAAGATAATCTTACCGATTGTTGTATCAACAAGGTCGGAATACTTAACGCCGTCAATTACCTTTTCGTATCTTACCTTAATCTTTGAGTGAAGCTGGATAACACCGGTCTGATAAGCCATCATAGCTTCATCAACATCACGGAATACCTTGCCCTCGCCACGCTCGCCGTCCTTATCAAGTGTAAGGTAGTACGAACCGAGGATCATATCCTGTGTAGGAACTGTTACAGGCTGACCGTCTGACGGTTTAAGGAGGTTGCCGGCTGCAAGCATAAGGAATCTTGCCTCGGCCTGTGCCTCTGCGGAAAGCGGTACATGGACAGCCATCTGGTCGCCGTCAAAGTCGGCGTTGTACGCTGTACAAGCAAGCGGGTGAAGCTTAAGTGCTCTGCCCTCAACAAGTACAGGCTCAAATGCCTGAATACCGAGTCTGTGAAGTGTAGGCGCACGGTTAAGGAGAACCGGGTGACCCTTGATTACAACTTCAAGTGCATCCCAAACCTCGTCCTTTGCACGCTCAACTGCTTTTCTTGCAGCCTTAATATTGATAACAGCCTTAGTTTCTACAAGGCGTTTCATAACAAACGGTTTGAAAAGCTCGATAGCCATTTCCTTAGGAAGACCGCACTGGTACATCTTAAGTTCAGGGCCTACAACGATAACCGAACGACCCGAATAGTCAACACGCTTACCGAGAAGGTTCTGACGGAAACGGCCCTGCTTACCTTTAAGCATATCGGAAAGTGACTTGAGCGGACGGTTGTTAGGGCCTGTAACAGGTCTGCCTCTTCTGCCGTTGTCAATGAGAGCGTCTACAGATTCCTGCAGCATTCTCTTCTCGTTTCTGATGATGATTTCAGGAGCGTTAAGCTCAAGGAGCTTTTTAAGACGGTTGTTTCTGTTAATAACTCTTCTGTAAAGGTCGTTAAGGTCAGAAGTAGCAAATCTGCCGCCGTCAAGCTGAACCATAGGGCGGATATCAGGCGGAATTACAGGAATAACATCCATAATCATCCATTCGGGGCGGTTGCCCGAAAGACGGAAACTCTCAACAACATCAAGGCGCTTGAGAATACGAACTCTCTTCTGACCCGATGCTGTTTCAAGCTCTTCTTTAAGCTGTGCAGAGAGCTGCTCAAGGTCAATTTCCTTGAGTAACTTCTGAATAGACTCTGCACCCATACCTGCCTCAAAGTCGTTGTCATACTTTTCACGCATTTCAGCGTACTCTTTTTCGCTCAGGCACTGATTTTTTTCAAGATCACGGCAGTTGCCGGGATCTGTAACAATATATCTTGAGAAATAAAGAACATTTTCAAGTGTTCTCGGAGAAATATCGAGCATAAGAGAAATTCTTGAAGGAATACCCTTGAAGTACCAGATATGAGAAACAGGAGCGGCAAGCTCAATGTGACCCATTCTCTCTCTTCTTACTTTTGCTCTTGTAACCTCAACACCGCAACGGTCACAAATTTTACCCTTAAAACGGATTCTCTTGTATTTACCGCAGTGGCACTCCCAGTCCTTTGTAGGTCCGAAAATACGCTCGCAGAACAAGCCGTCACGCTCAGGTTTTAATGTACGGTAGTTGATTGTTTCGGGCTTTTTAACCTCGCCGTAAGACCAGGCTCTAATTTGCTCAGGGGAAGCAAGTCCGATTTTAATTGAATCAAATGCGTTATTATCTATCATTTTTATACTTCCTCCTTACATATCATTCTTGTTTAAGTCGTCAAAGTCGAAGTAGTCGCTGTCATCGTCATCTGCTGCAAGACCCGAATCGTCAAACATATTGCCCTCTTCGCCTTCTTCATCGAGGTTGTAACCGTCCATTGACTCGGTCATTACGCTCTCCTCGTTGAACTCGGTTGTAGCTGCATCTGTAATGTCTTCGTCCTCATCAAACTTCTGCTTAATGTCAATTTCCTCGCCCTGTGCGTCAAGAACACGAACATCAAGAGCAAGTGACTGCAATTCTTTAATAAGAACTCTGAATGATTCAGGGATACCCGGTGCAGGAATGTTCTGACCCTTAACGATTGCCTCATAAGTCTTAACTCTGCCGATAACATCGTCAGACTTAACGGTAAGAATTTCCTGAAGTGTATAGGCCGCACCGTAAGCCTCAAGTGCCCAAACTTCCATCTCACCGAAACGCTGACCGCCGAACTGTGCTTTACCGCCGAGAGGCTGCTGTGTAACGAGTGAGTAAGGACCTGTACTTCTTGCGTGAATCTTCTCGTCAACAAGGTGATGGAGCTTAAGGTAATACATATAACCGACGGTTACAGGGTTGTCAAAACGCTCGCCTGTTCTGCCGTCGATAAGCCATGTCTTACCGTCCTCGCTGTAACCTGCATCTTTAAGTGCCTGGAAAATATCGTCTTCGTGAGCGCCGTCAAATACAGGTGTCATAATCTTCCAGCCAAGTGCCTTAGCCGCATAGCCGAGGTGAACCTCGAGCACCTGACCGATGTTCATACGAGAAGGTACGCCCAACGGGTTAAGTACGATGTCAAGCGGTGTGCCGTCAGGAAGGAATGGCATATCCTCTACAGGAAGAATTCTTGAAACGACACCCTTATTACCGTGACGACCCGCCATCTTGTCGCCAACGCTGATTTTACGCTTTAATGCAAGATAAACTCTGACAACCTTGTTTACACCGGGCTGGAGTTCGTTACGGCTGTCGGCTCTTGTAAATACCTTAACATCTACAACTGTACCGCTCTCGCCGTGAGGTACTCTGAGTGAAGTATCTCTTACTTCTCTTGCCTTTTCGCCAAAGATAGCTCTCAAAAGTCTTTCTTCGGCAGTAAGCTCGGTTTCACCCTTTGGTGTAACCTTACCTACAAGAATATCGCCTGCGTGAACCTCTGCACCTACCTGAACAATACCGTCTTCATCAAGGTACTTGAGCATATCTTCGCCGACATTTGGAATATCTCTTGTAATTTCTTCAGGGCCGAGCTTTGTATCTCTTGCCTCTGTATCGTATTCCTCAATATGAATAGATGTATAAACATCATCTCTAACAATTTTTTCGTTAAGGAGAACCGCATCCTCGTAGTTATAACCTTCCCAGGTCATAAAGCCGATGAGTGCGTTCTTACCGATAGCAACTTCACCGTGGTCTGTAGCAGGACCGTCAGCGAGAACTTCGCCTTTCTTAACTCTCTGTCCTCTTTCAACAATAGGACGCTGGTTGATACATGTACCCTGGTTAGAACGCAAGAACTTGATAACCTCAAAGTCCTGAATTCTGCCCGAATCGTACTGTACACGAATGTTGCGGGCGTCAACGCTTAATACAACGCCGTCCTCTTCCGCAAGAATACATACGCCTGAGTCTGTACCTGCCTTGTACTCCATACCTGTACCTACGATAGGTGCTTCTGTTCTGAGGAGCGGCACTGCCTGACGCTGCATGTTCGCACCCATAAGAGCACGGTTTGCGTCATCGTTTTCGAGGAACGGAATCATAGCTGTAGCAACCGAAAGTACCTGCTTAGGCGATACGTCCATAAAGTCAAACTCGTCTGCAGGAAGATCTACGAATTCATCTCTTCTTCTGCCGACAACTCTGGTATGAACAAATCTGCCGTTCTCGTCAAGCGGCTCATTCGCCTGTGCTACGGTGTAGTTGTCTTCAACATCGGCTGTCATATAAACAACTTCGTTTGTAACAACGCCTGTTTCTTTATTAATCTTACGGTACGGTGATTCGATAAAGCCGTACTTGTTGATTCTTGCAAATGATGTAAGGTATGAAATAAGACCGATGTTAGGGCCTTCAGGAGTTTCGATAGGACACATTCTTCCGTAGTGGGTGTAGTGTACATCTCGAACTTCAAAGCCTGCACGATCTCTTGAAAGACCGCCCGGGCCGAGTGCTGACAAACGACGCTTGTGAGTAAGCTCTGCGAGTGGGTTTGTCTGGTCCATGAACTGTGAAAGCGGAGAAGAACCGAAGAACTCTCTGATTGCGGCAGTTACCGGACGAATATTGATAAGCGAGTTAGGAGAAAGCGAGTCCATATCCTGTGACTGTGTAGCCATTCTTTCTCTTACAACTCTGTCAAGTCTTGAAAAACCGATTCTTACCTGGTTCTGTAAAAGCTCGCCTACGCAACGGATTCTTCTGTTGCCGAGGTGGTCGATATCGTCTGTTCTGCCGACACCGTGAGCCACGCAGTTAAGGTAGTTGATTGTAGCAAAAATATCATCTTTTGTGATATGGTTAGGAGTAAGCTCGTCTGCTCTGTCTGTGAGCATTTCCTTAAGCTCTTCCTCGTTCTGTGCTGCGTCAAGAATTTCGCAAAGAACATCAAAACGAACATTCTCACGGATTCCGCATTCAGCCTCTGCATCAAAGTCAACATAAGCCTTGATGTCAACCATACCGTTAGAAATAACTTTAACGATTTTTTCGTCCTGTGCTTTTACATAAGCAATCTGAACGCCGGCATTTTCGATTTCTAAAGCCTTTTCTTTAGTAATTTTCTCATCTCTGAAAGCCATAACCTCGCCTGTGCGTGGGTTAGAGATAGGCTCTGCAATAACCTGACCTTCAAGTCTGTCGGCAATACCGAGTTTTTTGTTGTACTTGTATCTGCCTACTCTTGACATATCATATCTGCCGGGGTCAAAGAAAAGATTATTGATATGCTGTTGAGAGCTGTCTACTGTAGGAGGCTCTGACGGACGGAGCTTTCTGTAAACTTCGATAAGACCTTCTTCAACACTGCTTGTCTGGTCTTTTTCAATAGTAGCTCTCATTCTCTCGTCGTCGCCGAAGAAGTCGAGAATTTCAGCGTCTGTGCCAAGACCTAAAGATCTGATAAACGCTGTAACGGGAAGCTTACGGTTTTTATCGATACGAACATAGAAAACATCGTTGATGTCTGTTTCGTACTCAAGCCATGCACCACGGTTAGGAATAACGGTAGCGCTGTAAAGCTCTTTACCTGTTTTATCGTGGTCCATCTTATAATAAACGCCCGGGCTTCTTACAAGCTGAGATACAATAACACGCTCTGCACCGTTGATGATGAATGTGCCGCTCGGTGTCATAAGCGGGAAATCGCCCATAAACACATTGCTCTCTTTAATCTCACCTGTAGCTCTGTTTAAAAGTCTTGCTGTAACACGCAAAGCGGCAGAGAATGTAGCATCTCTTGACTTACATTCTACAATGCTGTAATTTGGGTGATCAACATCAATAGAGTAATCAATAAAATCAAGCACAAGATTATTTTGATAATCGGTAATTCCCGACACATCCTTAAATACTTCTTTAAGACCTTCGTCAAGGAACCACTGATAAGACTGCTTCTGGACATCAATAAGGTTAGGCATATCAATAACTTCATTGATTTTGCCAAAGCTCATTCGTTCACGATTGCCGAGCTTAACGGGTTTGACATTAACCATAGGCGTATCACTCCTTAATAAATTTGAGGGCAATGCCCCTGTCAAAAAAACCTCTTGACACTTTGGAGATTTTGTGATAATATCCCCCTGTAAGATAAATTTTTTTGACGATTTGTCCGACTGTGTCGGTACATAACCCCATTATGGTACATTGTACTATTTTACGCTACCAAAGGGAGGTTGTCAAGGGCTTTTTTCTAAAAAAGCAAAAATTTTTCAGAAATTTTGATTTTTAGGCAAATAAAATTCTCCACAGGAAAATAAATCCTGTGGAGATTATTTTTGCCCTAAAATGCAACACCCGACAGCGTGTAAAGAAATATCAATGACGATTTTGAGGTAAAAAGGTGTTGAGATTTTATCAACAGTTGATAATCGCAATTTATAAGTTTTCAAAATCCCCTGCAATATTTGCAATGTCCTGCCCTCCGTAAAAAATACGGATAACCGTAACGGTCAAACTGCGGGTGTCTACCGTATAAAAAGGAATATAAGTATAAATTTCTTTTAAATCGTCTTTGCTTTCGGAGAGTACACAACCGAATATAACTTATTCATATACCGAATTTCTTTGCAAGTTCAGCGTCCACCTCATCTGCCGTATAGGTTTTTCCTGCTTTTATAGATTCTTCACCCTTTATTAATTCGGCATTTAATTCAGATTGAGTCATTGAACCGATAGCAGTCGGTTTAACCACAGGAAGTTGAAGATTTAAGGGTAGACTTCTTGTAAGTACAATCTGACTGTAAAGCATCTGAATTGCACTTGACGGAGTAATACCAAGCTGTGCAAGTATATTTTCCGCATTTTCTTTCAAGCCTGTATCAATACGGGCATAAACTGCTGAAGTATTTGCCATATAAATCACGCTCCTTTAACTATATTATATTCACTTATGACGGCAAATGCAAGCAATTGCTTGCAAATTATTTTGATTTTTAAAAATTGTAAATGTAAGTAAATCTCGAAAATATTTTATAAACGGTTCTTTATTAGGAATTGGAGGAAATTACGGTATAGCAGACGGGTTAAGTAAAATAATTTAAAAACTCAGGTCAAGCCTTAAACTTTTATAATTGTTTAGCAACCGTTAAAAATCGCACAAAAAACAGTCTGACAAACTCATTGTTTATCAGACTGTCATATTGTTTATTTAATTAAAAAACCTTTGACAAAAATTCCTTTAATCTGTCATTCTTCGGATTTGTAAAGAATTCCTGCGGCGGCGCTTGCTCTACGATTACGCCCTTATCAACGAATACAACATTTGTACCTACTTCACGGGCAAAACCCATTTCGTGAGTTACAACCACCATTGTCATTCCGTCTTTTGCAAGCCTTTTCATTACTTCAAGAACTTCGCCTACCATTTCGGGGTCAAGTGCGGAAGTAGGCTCGTCAAAAAGCATTACCTCCGGATTCATACAAAGTGCACGGACAATTGCCACACGCTGTTTTTGACCGCCCGAAAGCTGTGACGGATAGTCATTTGCTCTGTCTGCAAGCCCTACTCTTTCAAGCAGCTCCATTGCCTCTTTGGTAGCCTCTTCCTTACTCTTTTTAAGAAGTTTTACAGGGCCGAGAATCATATTCTTAAGCACTGTCATATGAGGGAAAAGGTTAAACTGCTGAAACACCATACCCATTTTTCTGCGGTGCAGGTTAATGTCTATGTTTTTATCGTTAATATCTACGCCGTCAACTATGATTTTGCCGTCTGTCGGCTCTTCAAGAAGATTTAAACAGCGCAAAAATGTTGATTTGCCCGAACCCGATGCACCGATAACCACCATAACATCGCCCTTATGGATTTCTGCATCAATGCCCTTGAGCACTTCGTTGCTGCCAAAGGATTTTTTAAGTCCCTCAACCTTGATTAATACATCATTATTAGTGGTCACTGCTGCGCAGCCTCCTTTCGAGCTTTTTGAGGAAGTATGTCAGAATCAATACTATTACAAGGTAAATTGCCGCTACCGAGATGAGTGGGAAAAATGCCTCGTAAGTTCTTGAACGAATAAGATTGCCCACATAAGTAAGATCCTGGAGTGCAACATAACCGGCAACCGAAGTTTCCTTTACAAGCACAATAAACTCGTTGCCGAGTGCAGGCAAAACATTTTTGAAAGCCTGCGGAAGAATTACATGGAGCATTGTGCTGCTGTAATTAAATCCGAGCGAACGGCTTGCCTCAAACTGACCTTTGTCGATTGACATAATACCCGAACGCACAATTTCGGCTACATATGCGCCTGAATTGATACCGAATGCGAGTACCGCTGCAATAATTCCGTTTCTTGACGATGAAAATATGATGTAATACATAATCATAAGCTGAATTACAACAGGAGTACCTCTGATTACAGTAATATAGATATTGCAGAGAACATTTAAAAACTTGAGTAAATAATCACTCGGCTTTCTGCATTTTTTACCGGTAAGGTTCTTGTCGTAAGTCGAACGAACCATCGCGATTAAAAAGCCGAGGATAATACCGATAACGGCGGCAACAACTGTAATTTCAATCGTTACTCCAAGACCTTTTAAAAACTGCAGCCAACGGTCATCTTTTATAAAAGTTTTCTGAAAGCTTGCAGCTATTTCCTGAAAAAACTGATCCATATGCTAAATTCCTTTATATATCAGAAAAGCAGCTTTTCGGCTGCCTTTCCAAAATTCTTAATTATTCTTTAACTATAATTACCTGAGTAGCTGTTGTGTAGCTGTCTGAGAAACTTACAGCCTGCTGTCTTTCCTCAGTTACTGTCATACCTGCCATACCAAAGTCAGCCTTGCCTGTCTGAACAGCTGTTACAATAGCGTCAAAGTCCATATCGTCAATAACGAGCTTGTAGCCGAGCTTATCGCAGATAGCCTGTGCCATAGATGCGTCAATACCAACTACTGTGTCACCGTCATAATACTCATAAGGCTCAAAGAATGCGTTTGTTGCCATATGGAGCTCGCCGTTAGGATACTCTGTTCCCTCAGGAGTTACATAAGGAGTTTTGCCCTTTGTGTCATCACCGATAAAGTTGTTTGCGATTGATTCTGTTGTGCCGTCTTTCTTAAGCTCTGCAAGAGCTGTATTGATTTTACCAAGAAGATCTGTGTTGTCTTTAGCTACACAGATTGCATAATCTTCCTCAGCGAATGGCTCGTCAAGAATTTTAAGACCCTTGTTAGCTGCAACAAATGCCTTTGCAGGCTCGCTGTCGATGATAACGCAGTCAATCTTACCCTGTGTAAGAGCCAAAACAGCGTCTGCACCCTTGTTAAAGCGTTCTACCGTTGAACCCTTTTCCTCGTAATCACTTGCATAAATGTCGCCTGTTGTGCCGAGCTGAACGCCGATTTTTGCGCCCTCAAGGTCATCAACGGTTGCAATAGTCTTAGTGTTTGCCGGTGCTTCGTCCTTAGTTGCTGTGCCTGCATTTCCACCGCAAGCAGCAAGGAGCATTGATGCTGAACAAATTACAGCGGCAAGTGCCAATGAAATAACTTTTTTCATAGTAATCCCCTTTTCTTTTTAAAAAAATCATACATCTATTATAGTAATACAAAAACCAAAATAAATCAAGTAAAAAAGGCAAGATAAATTTGCTAATTCCTACAAAATATCCGCAAAAATTCTGTAATTTTTACATTACGGAAAAAGATATTAAAATTTAGGTTTTTAATGCACTGTTTAAGACAAATTTTTACAATAAAAGAAGACAGCCTTGTCACCCAATTTTTACTTTGCCAAATCATTCACCCGTCACTTAAAAAAGCAAAAACAAAAGCAGGGCGATATTTACACCGATACCGCTCTGCAAAACCGTAAATTATAATTTAACCTTAAGGTTATTGTCTTTTAAATGGTCCTCGCTGACTTTTTGATAAAGTCTGTTTCCGCTCCAACGGCTGTTGTCGGGAGTGAGGGCGCAAATCAGAGGCATTTTATTTATGCCGTGGCTTTCAAGTTTTTTAAGCATAACATTAAATGTAAGGTGCGGAAAATCCTTGATAACCATAAGTTCATCGTCAAAGTTCGGAGAATCGTCGGGCAACGGTTCAATATCCTTTAATCCGAACAATGTTCCTATAGGCTTTGAAAAGTCCTTTTTCGCCGCTGTTTTTACAGGTATTTTCATAGACAAAAGCGTATTTCTTACGGCTTTCAGTCTGTCGCCTTTATAATTATAAAGAAGTACAGCCTCGTTCACGGCAAAACACCTCTGTTTTATTAATTGTATTTTTCAAGAGAAACTTCAATGATTTTTTCGCAAAGTGACGGATAGTCAATACCCTCTGCCGCTGCCTCCTGTGGGAGCAAACTTGTCGGAGTCATACCGGGAAGTGAGTTTGCCTCAAGACAATAAGCCTCGCCCGATACTTTATCAAGAATAAAGTCAATTCTTGCATAGCTCTGCAAGTTGAGAGCCTTAAACGCAGCCTCGGCAGCTTTACGAAGAACATCGTCCTCGCTTGCAGTAATGTCAGCAGGGCAAATTTCGTCTGTTGCGCCTGCCTGATACTTTGCCACATAATCGTAGAAGCCTGTCTTAGGAATAATCTCAATCGGAGGCAATGCTCTGCCGCCGATAACGCCTACGGAGAACTCTCTGCCCTCTATGAACTGCTCAACTACGATTTCTTTTTCATATTTGAAAGCCTCTTTTACAGACTCTAAATACTCCGCTCTGTTTTCTGCCTTTGTAATGCCTACGCTTGAACCGCCCGAACACGGCTTTACAACGCAAGGATAGTAACTCCAATCCTCTGCGTCTTGAGCTGACTTGTAAACTCTGCCCGCAGGGGTTGTAACTCTGTTCTGAATAAGTACGCTCTTTGTAAGAGCCTTATTCATAGCAAGCGCAGAGCCGAGATAACCCGAACCCGTGTATTTGATGCCGAAAAGGTCAAGTGTAGCCTGAATCTGACCGTTCTCTCCCTCACCGCCGTGAAGAGCAAGATATGTAATATCTGCCTCGGCGCAGATTTCAATAACATTCATACCGATAAATTTTGACGATTTATCAAGGCGGTTCTCCTTGACTGTCTTAATGTCGGGAATTTCCGTGCCGACACCGAGGCTGTCCGTAAAGCTGTAATTGTGCTTGAAGAGTGCGTCAATGTCGCAGAAATTCTCTTCGTAACCCATAAATACATCAAGCAAAACTACTTCGTTACCTTTTTCACGCAAAGCAGACGCTACCTTAATACCCGAAGATATTGATACATCACGCTCTGTACTTAATCCGCCTGCAAGAACAACAATTCTCATAATAACTCTTTCTCCCGTAAAATATATAGATAATTATTCGGTAAATAACAGTCTGTTTTCAGAACATAAAGCTGTCCATACCCCAATGCTCTACTTCATCGTACTTAACATAGCAACGCTTGCCCGCAATGCCGTTTGTCTGCATAATATTGCAGATATTCTCGGTAACTTTGGCATAGCCGTCTTTTGTGCCCTTGCCCAGAAGTTTTACTTCAACTATTGCCGCAGGCTCGTCACTGCTACCCTGAAAACTCATTTTTAATCCGTCATTAACGGCGCACATAACATACGCCTCGCTCTTGCCGATTGCCTTAAGCGAACCGGAAAGCTCTTTCATAAGTTCGTCTGCTTTCTCCTTTGAGAAAGTCACATTAGTTTTAACATCTATAAAAGGCATAAAATCTGTCCTTTCGTAAATCATAAGCCAAATAACTATCCTATATTATAATACGCATAAGTTTTTAAAGCAAGGATTTTTTGATGTTGTAATAAAGTTTATAAAAAGCGTTTTTTATACATCTTAAAAAGCAAAATATTTTTGTCATTTTGCATATTAAAACATTAAAATACTATTAAAAACAACGAAGTACAATTGCCGAATACACAATAATACTTTATAAACATTTTATATTATTCACAAAATGCCGTCTTATTTACAGGCTCAGAAAATTCGTTATAAAAATTTTAAAAACTGCAAATTATCTGTTGCACTTGAGTGAATTATTTGATATAATAAAATTTAATAATAAACAATTATGAGAAAAGGAAAATGGAGGATAGTTTATGTTGAATACAGATTACAATCAGAAATTCGGCAAAGAAGGTCTTACCTTTGATGATGTTCTTCTCATCCCCGGTGAGTCTGATGTAGAACCTAAGAATGTTGATATTTCATCAAATCTTACAAAAAATATTAAGCTTAACACTCCTGTTGTTACTGCTGCAATGGACACTGTAACCGAAACCGCAATGGCTATTGCTATTGCCAGAGAGGGCGGTATCGGTGCTATTCATAAGAATATGAGCATTGAAAAGCAGGCTGACCAGGTTGACCGTGTTAAGAGAAGTGAAAACGGTGTTATTGTAAATCCGTTCTTCCTTTCTCCTGAAAATACAGTCCGTGACGCTAACGACCTTATGGGCAAATATAAAATTTCCGGTGTTCCGATCTGCCGTGACGGCAAACTTGTCGGTATTATCACAAACCGTGACCTTCGCTTTATGACCGGCGCTGACTTTAACCAGCCTATCGCAAACGTTATGACTTACGAAAGCCTTGTTACCGCTCCTGTAGGCACAACATTAAAGCAGGCACAGGAAATTCTCCGTAAACACAGAATTGAAAAGCTCCCGCTTGTAGGCTCTGACGGTAGCCTTAAGGGACTTATTACAATTAAAGATATTGAAAAGTCGGTTCAGTATCCTAATTCAGCCCGTGATGACAAAGGCAGACTCCTCTGCGGTGCGGCTATCGGCGCTACAGCAGATGTTCTCGACAGAGTTGCCGCTCTTGTTGAGTCACAGGTAGATGTACTCTTCCTCGACTCCGCTCACGGTCACAACTCAAACATTATAAAAACAGTTGCCAAAGTTAAAAAGGCTTATCCTAATGTTCCGCTCGTTGCCGGAAACATTGCTACAGCAGAGGCTGCCAAGGCTCTTATTGAGGCAGGCGCAGACACAGTAAAGGTTGGTATCGGTCCGGGTTCTATCTGTACAACAAGAATTGTTGCAGGTATCGGCGTACCGCAGATTACAGCAATTTACGATGCGGCTTGTGAGGCATCTAAGTACGGTGTACCGGTTATTGCAGACGGCGGTATCAAGTACAGCGGTGATATAGTTAAGGCTCTTGCGGCAGGCGGCAGCGTAGTTATGGTCGGCTCACTTGTTGCAGGCTGCGAAGAAAGCCCGGGAGAAAAAGAGATTTATCAGGGCAGACAGTTCAAGGTTTACCGTGGTATGGGTAGCCTTGGCGCTATGGGCAAAGGCAGCTCCGACAGATACTTCCAGGCAAGCAACAACAAGTTCGTTCCGGAAGGTGTTGAAGGCAGAGTACCTTACAAGGGAACTCTCGGCGACACAATTTATCAGCTTATGGGCGGTCTTAAGTCCGGTATGGGTTACACAGGTTGTGCAACTATTTCTGACCTTCATCAGAAAGCACAGTTTGTAAGAATTTCAGGTGCAGGTCTTCGTGAAAGCCACCCACATGACATTCAGATTACAAAGGAAGCTCCAAACTATTCTTTTAACGGCTGATTTTAAATAAAAAATATTTAACCGCTTGGTGTTTTATGCAGCAAGCGGTTTTTTGCGGTTATTATTAAAGTTTTTTCAGGTTCTTTATCAAGCAATTATAAAAGTTTGGTCGACCTTTTCAAAGGTCGTGGGTGTGG
>OHSF01000717.1_pt1 | contig 18129 bp, 9 predicted proteins | sample 1578551 | NCBI WGS metagenome assembly OHSF01 (sample SAMEA3879601, study PRJEB24766) | human gut metagenome | biome: human-associated habitat; feature: feces | place: USA | collected 1985/1987
TGTATAATGGAGTGCCGCATTCAGGTTCCATGCTGCCGAGAAAGTATGATTCAGCAAGAGCTGATAGTTCATTTGCAGGTAGTTGTCCGTCTGGTCGTCGTAGTAGTCGACGTGCGTGCCGTCGGCCAGCACGAAGGGGCCGTCCGAGGTGACGTACTGCCCGCTGTCGTGGTACCGGCGTCCGTAGCGCTTCATGTCCTCCTTCGTGACGCCGTTATAGGTGAGGTAGGTCTTGGCCTTGCCGCCGAACGAAACCAGTTTCAGCATCGTATTGCCGTTGTAATAGGCACCCTGGAACATGTAGGATTTGAGATCCGTGGCCCCGCGGTCGATGTAGCCGTCCGAGCCGATATGGGTCAGGCGTGCATCCACGGCCCAGTGGCCGCCCATGAGGCCCGATGAAACCTGCACGGCCTGCTTGTTGGTGTTGTACGATCCGTAGGAGAGCGATGCCGAGCCGTTGAAATCGGTCGGGAGTGCCTCGGTGGTCATGTTCACCGCGCCGCCGAAGGCACCCGTGCCATTGGTCGAGATGCCTGCTCCGCGCTGCACCTGCACCGTCCCTACCGACGAGATCAGGTCGGGCGTGTCGTACCAGTACATCGAGTGCGAGTCGGGGTTGTTCATCGAAACGCCGTTGATCGTCACATTCAAGCGCGTGGCGTCCGTGCCGCGCAGCCGTACCGAGGTGGCGCCGATGCCGATGCCGGTTTCGTTGGTGGCGACCATCGAGGGGGTCAGCGCCAGTACCGAGGGGATGTCGAATCCAAAGCTGTTGCGGGCGATCTCGTCGCGCGCGATGTCCGTGTAGGCCACGGGCGTGGCCGCGTCGGCGCGTGTGGCGGTGACTTCGATCTCCTGCAACCGGTACATGCGCAGCGAGTCTTCCTGCCCGGCCTCCACGGCCTGGGCATGTGCGGCGGTGCCTATGACGGCGGCCGCAATGGGTAGTAAAAACCTTTTCATGTTTAAACTTTTTAAAGTTAAAGAACTGAAAAGGGGTATGTAATGTTGATTATGCGTCCCGGTCTCGGCATTACCCGTGTCCGGTTCAATGGGTATAATCTCAGCCCGCGCACTGCGAGCACCCCTTAGAAATTCGACGGCAAAGGTAATGATTGTCCGGGGCAATACCAAATTTATTTGTCCCGGCCCGCCCCGGCCGGAATAATTAAATGCCGAAAAGGGGGATATAAGCCGAAAATTGCCTACTTTTGCACTTTCAAATTTTTTAACGGTCTATGAAACATATCGCATCGTTCCGTCCCCGGTTCTTCGAAGTGCTCCGGGGGTATTCGCGCCAGACGTTTTCGGCCGACCTGATGGCCGGCCTGGTTGTGGGCATCGTGGCCCTGCCGTTGGCTATCGCCTTCGGTATCGCTTCGGGCGTGTCGCCCGAAAAGGGAATCATCACGGCTGTGGTCGCGGGGTTCGTCGTCTCGCTGCTGGGCGGAAGCCGGGTACAGATCGGCGGCCCTACGGGCGCCTTCATCGTCATTGTCTACGGCGTCGTCCAGCAATACGGCGAAACGGGGCTGCTGGTTGCGACGTTCATGGCCGGCGTGCTGCTGGTTGCGATGGGGTTGTTCAAACTCGGTGCCGTCATCCGGTTCATTCCCTATCCCGTCGTGGTGGGGTTCACAGCCGGCATCGCCCTGACGATTTTCACGACGCAGATCGCAGACCTGTTCGGGATGGATTTCGGCGGGGAACCCGTGCCGGGGGATTTCATCGGCAAGTGGATGCTCTATTTCCGCCATTTCGGTTCGGTCGACTGGGCGAACCTGGCCGTGGGGCTGTGCAGCATTTTGCTGATTGTCCTCACACCCAGATTCTCGCGCCGTATCCCGGGGTCGCTGGTGGCCATCGTCGTGCTGACGGCCGGGGTTTGGGCGCTTCGGACGTATGCGGGCATGGAGGGCGTCGATACCATCGGCGACCGCTTTACGATCCGTGCCGAATTGCCTGCCGCAGCCATGCCCGCGATGGATTGGGAGGTGATGCGCAGCCTGTTCCCCGTGGCTTTGACCATTGCGCTGCTGGGGGCTATCGAATCCCTGCTTTCGGCGACGGTCGCCGACGGTGTGACCGGCGACCGCCACGATTCGAATACCGAGCTTATGGCGCAGGGTGCCGCCAACCTGCTCACTCCGCTGTTCGGCGGCATTCCGGCCACGGGTGCCATCGCCCGGACGATGACCAATATCAACAACGGCGGCCGGACGCCCGTGGCGGGCATTATCCATGCCGGGGTGCTGCTGATCCTGTTGCTGATGATGCCGCTGGCGCAGTATATCCCGATGGCCTGTCTTGCGGGCGTGCTTGTGGTCGTTTCCTATAACATGAGCGGCTGGCGGACTTTCCGGGCTTTGCTGCGCACGCCCCTTTCCGACAGGGCCGTTCTGCTGGTTACCTTTTTCCTGACGGTGGTCTTCGACCTGACGGTGGCCATCGAGGTGGGGCTGCTCATCGCCTGCGTGCTGTTCCTGCGGCGTGTGATGGAGACGACCGAAATATCGGTGATACGCAATGAAATCGACCCCTCGGCGGGTTCCGACGCCCGGCTGCACGAAGAGCCGCTGGCCATACCCTCCGGGATCGAGGTGTATGAGATCGACGGCCCCTATTTCTTCGGCATCGCTACTCGCTTCGAGGAGTTGATGATGCAGATGGGCGACCGTCCCCGGGTGCGGATCATTCGTATGCGCCGCGTGCCGTTTATCGACTCCACGGGGCTCCATAATCTGGAAACCCTGTGCCGGATGTCGCAGCGGGCGGGGAGTACCCTCGTGCTGTCGGGCGTGAACCCGGGCGTGCGCGCTACGCTGGAGAATGCCGGGATCTGCAACCTGCTCGGCGAGGAGAACATTTGCCCCGACATCCATGCGGCGCTCGAGCGCGCCCGGGTGTTGGCCGCCCAGTCCGGGACGGGGAAGTAGGGCGGAAAAAGGTAGGACGGAAAAGGAGTAAGAAACCCTGCAGGCCGCATATACGGAGCGGAATCTCCCGTGTCCGTCCGCTCGTTCACGCCGGGTTCTTGTACGAAAAATCCCTGCTACATGTAGCAGGGATTTTCGTTTTGCCGGGACAGCCTAAAAGGTGCCGAACCGGAAGACAATCTTCTGGCAATAGAGTTCGCCGGGTCTGAGCAGCGGCGACGGGAAATCGGGGTGGTTCACGGCGTCGGGGTAGTTCTGGCATTCGATCGCCACGCCGTCGTAGTCGTTGTAACGTCCGCCGGTCTTGGTTTCGGGGCATCCGCCTGCGAGCCAGTTGCCGGTGTAGACCATCACGCTGGGCTGCGACGAAAGTACCTTTACGCAGCGCCCCGAACTTTTTTCGCGCAGTTCGCCGACCTCGCCCAGGATGTTGGGCTGCCACCCGTCGATGACGAAAGGATGGTCGTACCCCTTGAAATCGCGGATGTGGTTGAACTCCGAGCCGATGCCGGGGCGGAAGGGCCTGAATTGGCGGAAGTCCTGCGGGGTGCCCGCTGCGTCGAGCAATTTCCCGGTCGGGATTTGCTTGTCGTTCATTTCGAGCACCTTCGAGCTGTTCAGGCGCAGTTCGTGGTCGAGGATCGAACCGCTTCCGTCGCCCGCGAGATTGAAATAGACGTGGTTCGTGAGGTTCACGACCGTCGTTTTGTCCGTCTTGGCGAGGTAGGTGATCTCCAGGGCATTGTCGTCGTCGAAATCGAATACGGCTTCGACGTTCAGCTCGCCGGGGTAATTCTGGTCGCCGTCCTCCGACAGGAGCGACATGACGACGCGGTTGGTCTCGACACGGCTTTCCCAAAGACGGTTGGCGAAATTTTTCGTGCCGCCGTGCAGGTGGTTGGGGCCGTTGTTGACCTCCAGCGAATATTCTTTGCCTTCGATGGTCATGCGTCCCGATGCGATGCGGTTGGCGCAGCGGCCGACGCTCTTGCCCGAGGCGGCCCCGTCGAAGAAGTAGCCTTCGGGGTGTTTGTAACCGAGCACCACGTCGGCCATGCGGCCTTCGCGGTCGGGCATCGTCACGGAGACGATCGCCGCCCCGAAATTCGAGAGCTTCACTTCGGCGCCCTTGTCGTTGCGCATCGTGTAGAGGATGATCGCCTCTCCTTCGGGCGTCATGCCCCATACGTGTTGTTCGATAGTTACCATATTATTCTGCGGGTTTTAAGGTTGCCAGGATATGGTCGATGCGGCGCAGGGTCTCCTCCTTGCCGATGAACGACGTCACGTCGTACATGCCGGGGCCCTTGCCGGCGCCGACCAGGGCCAGGCGCAGCGTGTTCATCACCTGCCCCATGCCGTAGCCTTTCTGCTCGATCCAGCCGTGTACGATCCGCTCGGTATTTTCCAGCGAGAAATCGTCGATCGCGGCCAGTACGCTGCGCAGTTCGCGCAGGATTTCGGGGTTCTGCCCCTTCCAGTATTTCCTGGTCTGCTTCTCCTCGTATTCGGCCGGGGCCACGAAAAAGAACGACGTCAGATCCCACAGGTCGGTGATGAACGTGGCGCGCTCCTTCATGATGCCGGCGGCGCGGCCTGCGACCTCGTCCGCGACCTCGATGCCGTGCCCGCGCAGGATCGGCTGGTAGAGCGCGGCCAGTTCGGCGTCGCTCTTATGGTGCATGTACTGTGCATTGAACCATTTTGCCTTGTCGGGCTGGAAGCGTGCGCCCGACTTGGAAACGCGTTCCAGCGAGAAATTGTCGATCAGCTCCTGCATCGAGAAAATCTCCTGCTCGGTGCCGGGGTTCCACCCCAGCAGCGCCAGCATGTTGATGAATGCCTCGGGGAAATAGCCGTCCTCGCGGTATCCGTGCGCGGTCTCGCCCGTCGTGGGGGATTTCCAGAAGAGCGGGAATACGGGGAATCCCATCTTGTCGCCGTCGCGTTTCGAGAGCTTGCCGCCGCCCGTGGGTTTGAGCAGCAGGGGCAGGTGGGCGAACGCGGGCTGCGTCGCCGTCCATCCGAATGCTTTGTATAGCAGGTAGTGCAGCGGCAGCGAAGGAAGCCACTCCTCGCCGCGGATGACGTGCGAGACCTCCATCAGGTGGTCGTCGACGATGTTGGCAAGGTGGTAGGTGGGCAGTGCGTCGGCCGATTTGTAGAGCACCTTGTCGTCGAGCGTCGAGGTGTTGACCTCCACGTGGCCGCGGATCAGGTCGTCCATTTCGACGACTTCGTTTTCAGGCATTCTGAAACGGATCACCCACTGGTCGCCGCGGTCGATACGCGCCCTGACCTCTTCGGCGGGCAGCGCCAGCGAGGTGGCCAGCTTTTCGCGCACGGTGTAATTGTAGGCGAATGCCTCGCCGCGTCCTTCGGCCTCCCTGCGCAGGGCGTCCAGCTCTTCGGCCGTGTCGAACGCATAGTACGCCCACCCGGCTTCGACCAGCTGCAGGGCGTATTTGAGGTAGATTTCACGCCGTTCGCTCTGGCGGTAGGGGGCGTGGGGGCCGCCCGCGCCGACGCCTTCGTCGATCCGGATGCCGCACCACTCGAGCGATTCGAGGATATACTCTTCGGCGCCCGGTACGAAACGCTGCGAGTCGGTGTCCTCGATGCGGAGGATCATTGTGCCGCCCATCTTGCGGGCGAATAGGTAGTTGTAAAGGGCCGTGCGGACGCCGCCGATATGCAGCGGCCCCGTGGGGCTCGGTGCAAAGCGCACTCTTACGGGTCTTGCCATGTTATGATTCTATTTTGTTTTTGTCGTTTCGTTTCAGTTCGTCTTCCCTGCGCCGGGCGTAAGCGTCGTATTCGGGCGTATCCGGGAAATCGCGCCACGCCCTGCCGCACCTGCGCAGCCCGGCGGCCGCGACGATTGCCATGCCCGCGCAGGCTGTTCCCACGATTGCCGCCGTGATAATCCACATCGTGCGGTTACGCAGGATCGCAGCGGCGAGGATCAGGCCGAAAAGCACTCCCTGCGTCCGGCGGGAGAACAGTATGCTGCACAACGTGTCCATGTCCGGGGTGTCCTTATTGCGGGTGTCCGCTGCGTTTCGGTGTGCCGGATGGGGACGTCAGACGTTGAACAGGAAGTGCATGATGTCGCCGTCCTGCACGACGTATTCCTTGCCCTCGATGCCTATTTTACCGGCGTCGCGGCACGCTTTCTCCGAGCCCAGCGCCACGTAGTCGTCGTACTTGATGACCTCGGCGCGGATGAATCCTTTTTCGAAGTCGGTGTGGATGATACCTGCCGTCTGCGGGGCTTTCATGCCGCGCACGTATGTCCAGGCCCGCGACTCGTCGGCGCCCGTGGTGAAGAACGTTTCGAGGTTCAGCAATTTGTAGGCCGATTTTATCAGGCGTGCCACGCCCGATTCCTCGAGGCCGAGGTCTTCGAGGAACATCTGCCTCTCCTCGTAGCTTTCCAGTTCGGCGATGTCGGCCTCCGTCGCTGCTGCGACGACGAGCATTTCGGCTTTCTCGCCGGCGATGGCCGCCTTCACCGCTTCGGTATAGGCATTGCCCGTCACGGCGCTTTTCTCGTCTACGTTGCAGACGTAGAGCACCGGTTTGTCGGTCAGCAGGTTGAGGTCGGCGACCAGCTTGCGGTCTTCCTTCTCCAGTTCCACCGTGCGGGCGCTGTTCCCCTGTTCGAGCGCGGCTTTGTATTGCAGGAGCAGCTCCACGGCACGCCTGGCGTTCTTGTCGCCGCCCGAGGTGGCCTGCTTCTGCGTTTTGGCGAGGCGGTTTTCGACGGTTTCGAGGTCTTTGAGCTGCAACTCCGTGTCGATGATGCCCTTGTCGCGCACGGGGTCGATCGACCCGTCCACATGGGTGATGTTGCCGTTGTCGAAGCAGCGCAATACATGGATGATGGCGTGCGTGTTGCGGATGTTGGCCAGGAATTTGTTGCCGAGCCCTTCGCCTTTCGACGCCCCTTTCACCAGCCCGGCGATGTCCACGATCTCGATCGTGGTCGGGATCACCCGTTTGGGATTGTCGATCTCCGCCAGTTTGACAAGCCGCTGGTCGGGAACCGTGATGACGCCCACATTGGGCTCGATGGTACAGAAAGGAAAGTTCGCCGCCTGCGCCTTCGCATTGGACAGGCAGTTGAAAAGGGTCGATTTACCCACGTTGGGCAAACCTACGATGCCGCATTGTAAAGCCATTCTATTTATTTGTCGTTAGATTTCAATAACGCCTGCAAAGATACGAAATTCTTTTCATATTGTCATCGCAGGCAGGGGCTTTCGCACGGTTCCGCCTGCGATTTCCCGCTTTGCAGGGCATCGCCGGACGGATCGCCCGCAATGAAAAGGCAGCGGCCTGCGCAGGCCGCTGCCTTTTGGGGGCAGGCTGGTTTATCGTGCGTAGATGCGGGCTGCATAGCCCCCGCCCGGGGCCATCCGGATCTTCAGCCTGCGATCCTGCGGCAGCTCCGATACGGTCTTCCTGAAGTCGCGGGCTGCCCGGTCGGCGTTGATGCCGTCGGCGAAACTCTCGATGTCGTAGTTGCCGTTGCCGATGAACGACAGATCCAGCTCCAGTTCGCGGGGTGTCCAGTCGGTCATGGCGCCGATGTACCACGTGTCGCCCGAGCGGCGGGCGATGGCGATATATTCGCCCACCGAACCCGTGAGGGCCACCGTTTCATCCCATACGGTCGGGACTGAGGCCATGAAAGCGAAGCACTCGGGTTCCTTCATGTAGTTCGACGGCGAGTCGCAGAGCATCGTGATCGGCGACTCGAAGACCACGTACTCGGCCAGCTGGCGGCAGCGGGTGCCCTGGCTCATGGGTTCGCTGTGCACCGGGCGGTAGTTGCCGCGCGAGGCATTGCGCATGGCTCCCTGCGTATAGTCCATCGGCCCGGCGACCATGCGGATGAACGGCATCGTGACGTCGTATTTCACCATGTCGGTCGATTCGGCCGACCATTTCAGCTGTTCGAGGCCGAACACGCCCTCGTAATTGAGTACGTTGGGCCATGTGCGGTTGAGCCCCGTGGGCTTGAATACGCCGTGGAAATCGAGCAGCATCTTATGTTCGGCGCAGACTTCGGCGGCGCGGTGCAGGAAATCGACCATCCGTTGGTCGTCACGATCCATGAAATCGACCTTGAAACCCTTGACGCCCATGTCGGCATAATGTTTCACGACGCGTTCCATGTCGCGCTCGAAGGCGTAGTAGCCCGCCCAGAGGATGATGCCCACATTGCGCTCGCGGCCATATTCGACCAGTTCTTCCAGGTCGATCTCCGGCACTACCTGCATCAGGTCTGCCTGTTTGTTCACGGCCCATCCCTCGTCGAGGATCACGTATTCGATCCCGTGCTGCGAGGCGAACCAGATATAATACTTATAGGTTTCGTTGTTGATGCCCGCCTTGAAATCGACGTCGTAGAGGTTCCATGCATTCCACCACTCCCAGGCCACTTTTCCGGGTTTGATCCACGAGGTGTCGGCGATCTTCGAGGCCGGGGCGAGGCGGTAGACCAGATCGTTGTCGAGCAACTGGCTGTCGTCCTTCGATACGGCCATTACGCGCCACGGGAACGACCGGGTGCCTTCGGTCGCGGCGATGTAAGGTTCGCGCTCCGTGACCAGCATCTGCAACTGGTTGTGGCCGCCCTGTTCCTCCTTTTTAGGATAGGGGGCGAACACGCCCTTCAGCACGGGGGCCTCCGTCGAGTTGTTGAGGAAGAGGCCCGGATAACCCTGCAGGTCGGCCTCGGTGATGACCATCTTGCGGCCGCCGGGAAGTTCCACCAGCACGGGCAGGAAGATCAGTTTGCGGGGGTCGAGCTGCGTCAGCGGGAGACGGGTGTAGGTGTTCTCGAACGAATTGCGGAACTGCCCTTCGAAATCGAGCAGCCGCTTGTGCCCGACATAGGGGGCGTACGCCGTATAATCGGCCGGGAAGGTATAGGCGACCTGCTCGTTCTCGACCAGGATGCCGTCCTTTTTCCGGGTCGTGAAACGGTAGGCCAGCCCGTCGTCGTAAAGGCGGACTACCAGCCCGTAATCGCCGCGCATCGTAAGCTCAAGTTCGTTGTAGTGGTCGCGGACGCTGCTCTTCTTGTAGAACGGCGAGGCGATCCGTGCGTCGGCCGTATTTTTCCTGGCCCTGGTGACTTTGGGGTTGCTGCCCAGCACTTCGCCGCCGCCGAGCGTCATCGAGACGGGCGACGGGGCGAGCAGCGTTTCGCCGTCGGCCGAGAGCGAGATCCTCAGGTCGGAGCCGGTGGCGACGGTGGCCTGCAGCGTGCCGTCGGGCGAGGTGAGCGTGTAGTTTTTCTGTGCCATGAGCGGCAGCGCGCACACGGTGCATGCGAATAGGAATAACGGTTTTAAGGACATAGATTCGGTTTGAAGGTTAATTTGCCCCGAAGATAGTAAATCCTCCGCAAAAAACGGCCGATATGCCTGAATTTTGATCTCTGCGCGGAACGGAAGGGGCGGGACACCTGTTTGCGGGACGGTGCTAACGCCTTTTCGGGGCGACCTGTTCGCGGTATTCCGACGGGGTGATGCCCTTCAGCTGCCTGAAGGTGCGCGAGACGTTCTTGATGTCGGAGAAGCCCAGCTCGGCGGCCGCCTCGGATACGCTCAGCCCTTCGCACAGCAACTGCATCATCTTTTCGATGCGAGTCTGGATGATGTAATCGTAGATCGAGGTGCCCATGCTCTTTTTGAAACGGGTTTCGAGCAGGCGGCGCGACAGGGGTACCAGCTTCACCAGATCGTCCACCGTGATCTTCTGACTGATGTTCTCATGGATGTAGCGCAATACCTCGGCGATGTGCGGGTCGTTGTTGGCATAGATGTCCGTCGACTGCCGGGTGATGATGTTGAGCGGCATCACCATGACGTCTTCCCATTCCGCTTCGGGGTTGCGGATCAGCCGGTCGATCAGCCGTGCCACGTCGTAGCCGCCCTGCTCGACGCCCTGGCTGAGCGACGAAAGGTTCGGGGCGGAGAGCTTGCAGATCGTCTCGTCGTTGTCTACCCCCAGGATGGCTATGTCGTTCGGAATACGCGAATTCCCCCCCCCTCGATCTGGAGGCACGCCTCGGTGATATGGTACGCCTGGTTGTCGTCGCAGGCCATGATGGCCACCGGTTTGGGCAGCGATTGCAGCCATGTGATGAGCTGCGCCGTGTCGTAGTACCACAGGTTGTTCTGGGCGCCGCTGCGCAGTGACGAGAAGGTGAAATCGGGGTTTGCCTGTTCGACGGTCTCGCGGAAACCCTGGCAGCGTTCGTCCGAGAAGTCGATGCCCCGCGTCCCGTAGAAGGCGAAGTTGCGGAACCCCTTTTTCAGGAAATACTCCGCGGCCATGCGGCCGGCAAGGTGGTGCGGCCCGGTGATGTTGGGGATCGTCGTGAAACGCTTCTTGAAATCCTGAGCGATGGCGATGATGCCGTTTTCGCGGAACAGACCGACGTTGTCCGTGTTGTAGAACTGCCCGATCACGGCGTCGGCCTTCATTCGCACGGCCCATTCGACCACCGCCTCTATGCCGAACTTGTCGCGTATCGACAACGGCAGCCGGCAAAGGCTCCACGCCTGCGCCGTGTCGTGCGCATAGCGGGCCATGCCGAGCAGCAGTTCGCGGGCATAGGCTTCGGAAAAATCGGTCAGGAAAATTACGCGTGCCATGGTCTGGTTGGGTCTCTTCGAGGGTAAAGATAGCTTTTTTTCGGGAATTTTCTGCCCCAGGACGGAATTTCGGGCGAAAAGGCACTCCTGCCGGGGTTTCGGCGCCGGATAGGAAGGTTCTGCGCGATGTGAGGATGTAAAAGCGCAAATAGCCACGGACGGGACGCTTCTCTTCTCTTATATTTGTATAACCTAAACTGCGACCGGTTCCGATGCTGCGCAGATACGGCTGCCGGGGTTTGCAATACCGCCCCGGAATCCTTATCTTTGATGGAACGCTTTACGGACGGGGCGCATACACCGAAACTGCCATGACCAAAAAACTTACCTTCGCCTTGCTGGCCCTCGGGCTCCTTGCGTGCGCGCCGCGGCCGGCCGGCCCGGTCGATTATGTAGACCCGTTCATCGGCACGGGCTACCACGGGCATACCTACCCTGGCGCAACGACGCCGTTCGGCATGGTGCAGCTCAGCCCCGACACGCGTGCCGGGGACTGGGACGCCTGCGCCGGATACCATTACGACGATACGACCATCGACGGTTTTTCGCATACGCACCTCAGCGGTACGGGGTGTGCCGACCTGGCCGACATCCTGTTCCATCCCACCACGCGCGAAATCGTGTTGCACGACGGCGCCTGCGTCCTGCAGCCCTATTTCTTTTCGCACGGGGACGAGAAGGCCTCCTGCGGCTATTATGCCGTGGAGTTACCCGGTGAAAATATCCGGGTGGAGCTTACGGCGGCGCCCCGTACGGGCGTGCACCGCTATACCTTTACGGGCAAGGGGCCGCGGCAGGTGGTCGTCGACCTGATGCACACGATCGCCGAGGAGCAGGTCGACATGCGTGAATTGCGGACGACGGCGCCCGATGAGATCGCCGGGATGCGCCGCACGCAGGGGTGGGTGCCCGACCAGTATGTCTTTTTCTCCGCCCGTTTTTCGGAGCCTTTCGCCGACGTGCGGCTGCTGGGCGACAAACAGGCCGTGCTGACCTTTGCGCCGGACACCGAAACGCTTACGATAGCCGTCGGGTTGTCGTCGGTCAGCGCAGCGAATGCCCGTCTCAACAGCGTCGCCGAGGTGCCGGAGCTGGATTTCGATGCCGTGCATGCGCGTGCCGCCGCGCTGTGGCGCGAAGCGCTGGGCGACATCGTCGTCGAGGGCGGTTCGCGCGACGAAATGGTCAATTTCTATACGGCGCAGTACCATACCAAGCTGACGCCCAATCTGATGAGCGATGTCAACGGCGAGTACCGCCGTCACGACCAGCGCATCGCGCGTATGCCGCAGGGCGGTGCCTACTATTCGACATTCTCGCTGTGGGACACTTTCCGCGCGTGGAACCCGTTGCAGACGCTGGTGGATACGACGTTAGTCAACGACATGATCCGCAGTATGCTCGACATGTACGACATAACGGGCGAGCTTCCGATCTGGCCGCTCGCGTCGGGCGAGACGGGGACGATGATCGGCTACCATGCCGCGTCGGTCATTGCCGACGCCTACCTGAAAGGTATCCGCGGATACGATGCCGAAAAGGCGCTCGATGCGATGATCCGCTCGTCGAACATCAATAAGAAAGGTTCCGATTACTATGTGGCACAGGGGTTTATACCTTCCAATATCAAGCGCGAGTCGGTCTCCTGCACGCTGGAATATGCCTACGACGACTGGGCGATCTCCCGCATGGCCGGGGCTATGGGCCGGGACGACGTCGCCCGGGAATATGCGCAGCGGGCGCTCAACTACGCCAATGTCTTCGACGGATCGACCTGTTTCTTCCGCGGCCGCGGGACGGACGGCAACTGGTCTGAGCCGTTCGAAGAGTTCGCCACGGGGCGCGACTATACCGAGGCCACGCCGTGGCACTACCGTTTCTTCGTGCCGCACGACGTGAACGGGCTCGCCGGGCTTTTCGGCAGCCGCGCGGCATTCGTCCGTGAACTGGATCGGCTCTTTACGCTCGAATCGGACGAGATGCAGCTCGACGTAAGCGACGTGACGGGGCTCATGGGGCAGTATGCCCACGGCAACGAACCCAGCCACCACATGGCCTACCTCTACAATTATGTCGGGCAGCCGTGGCGGACACAGGAGCTCACGCGCAGCCTGCTGCACGGGATGTACGCCCCGACGCCCGCGGGGATCATCGGCAACGAGGACTGCGGCCAGATGTCGGCGTGGTACATCTTCTCCAGCCTGGGCTTCTATCCCGTCTGCCCCGGCTCGAACCAGTTTGCGCTGACCGCACCCCAATTCCCGAAGGCCGTCGTGCGCCTGGCCAACGGCCGCACGCTGACCGTTACGGCAAACAACCCCCGCCGCAATACCTATATCGCTTCGGTGACGCTCGACGGAGTGCCCGTGACCGAAAATTTCATCACCTACGAACAACTGATGCAGGGTGGGGAACTGCATTTCGAACTCCGTGCGGAACCCGATTACGCCCGTGGAACGGATGCCGCAGCAGAGCCCTATTCGCTTACGCGCGGCCAGGTCGTTTCGATTCCCTATACCACGCAGAACGTGAGCCTCTTCACCGAGCCTGTGCCCGTCGCCCTGGCCACGACGACGGCCGGAGCCGAAATCCGCTATACGCTCGACGGCTCGGAGCCGGACGAAACCTCGGTGCTCTATGCCGGGCCCGTCGTTGTCGACCGCTCGCTGACGCTCAAAGCGCGGGGATTCAAACCCAGAGCCGCACCGAGCCGTACGCTGACGCTCCAAGCCGAGAAGGCCGTATTCCGCAAGGGACTGCCCGGAGCGGGCGCGGCCATGCGTCCGGGTGTCGCCTATGCCTGTTACGAAGGCGTGTTCTCGCATGTGGACGAGATTCGCCGGGGAAAGCTCGTGGCGTCCGGGACAATGCCCGAGCCGTCGATTGCCGATGCCCCGCAGGAAGACCATTTCGGATATATTTTCAACGGCTGGATCCGTATTCCCGAACGGGGCGTGTGGGAGTTCATGACCAAGAGCGATGACGGCAGCGTGCTCGTGATCGGCGACCGGAAGGTGGTCGACAACGATGGGTCGCACGCTTCGGTCATGGCGACCGGGCGCGTGGCGCTCGAAGCGGGTCTGCATCCCTATACGCTCATGTATTTCGAGGATTACGAGGGGCAGGATCTCTCCTGGGGCTGGAGGGCGCCCGGAGCGGCTCTCTTCGAGCAGATCCCCGCGGAGCGTTTGTACGTTGAATTTCCCGATTGTCCCGCTGATTAAACTATAAAGTTATGAAACGATTGTTCTATCTTCTTGCGGCAGCGGCGTTCACTGCCTGCGGTTCGGCCACGACGCTCAGCGTCATGACCTTCAACATGCGTTACGACAACCCCGAAGACGGGGCGGACAACTGGCGTTTCCGCCGCGGGCGGGTCGCCGAGGTGATCGCTTCGCACGGCGTCGACGTTTTCGGCACGCAGGAGCTGCTTGCCAACCAGCTCGGCGACCTGAAGCGTTTGCTGCCCGGCTATGCTGCGGTGGGCGTCGGCCGTGAGGACGGTGCCGAGGCGGGCGAGTTCAGTGCCGTATTTTACCGGCGGGATCGTTTTACGCCCCTCGAAACCCCCGACGTCGCAGGCTCGAAAGGGTGGGACGGCGCCTGCGAGCGCGTGGCAACCTGGGTCGTACTGCATGACAGGGAAGGGGGCCGGGAGTTCCTCTTCGTCAACACCCACCTCGACCATGTAGGGCAGGTCGCCCGCGACGAAGGCGTGAACCTGCTCAGGGAGCGCATCGAAGCGCTGCGCGGGGATCGGCCTGTGATCCTGACGGGCGATTTCAATTCCGAGCCCGGCTCGTCGGTCGTGGCGCACGTGCAGAAAGACGGCGTACTGCATGACGTGAAGCAGGTCGCCGCCCGTAAATCCGGCACGGAGTGGAGCTTTTCCGACTTCGGGCAGATACCCGAGGCCGAACGCCCGTTGCTCGACTACATCTTCGTGAGCGACGGCATCGCCGCCGACCTTTACGAGGTGCTGCCCGATACGCTCGGTGGCGGTTATGTCTCCGACCATGCCCCCGTGATGGCCATCGTCAAATTCGAAAAATAACATCCCGCAATGAAAAAGATACTCAAAATCTGGCTGCTGTTCGCAGCACTGTGCACCTGCGCCACGGCTGTGGCCGAGCGCCCCATCCTGATCCATTCGCACAACGATTATTGCCGCCGTGCCCCCTTCTGGCAGGCGTACGCCCAGCAGGTCTATTCCATCGAGGCCGACGTGTTCCTGCACGACGGCAAGCTGCTCGTGGGGCACGAGGTCGAAGACCTTTCGCCCGGCATGACCTTCGAGGCGCTCTACGTCGAACCGCTGGTGACGCTCTTCGGGCGTAACGGCGGGCGGGCGTGGAAGGATTCCGGCGAACACCTTCAACTGATGGTCGAGCTCAAGTCTGCTACCGAACCGACTTTGCAGGCCGTTGCGGCATTGCTGGGCCGCTATCCCGAGGTGTTCGATCCGGCGGTGAACCCCGAGGCCGTGCGCGTCGCCGTCACGGGGCGTGTCCCGGCACCGGCCGATTTCGGCAAATATCCCTCCTATATCCGTTTCGACGGGGTGTGGGATGCCGACTATACGCCCGCGCAACTGGAGCGCATCGCCCTCGTAAGCGCCGATTTCAGCGACTATTCGCAGTGGAACGGCAAGGGCTCGATCATCCCGGCCGAGCGTGCGGAACTGGAGACGGTCATCGACCGCGCGCACGCCTGGGGAAAACCCGTGCGTTTCTGGGGCGCCCCCGAAGGGACGACGGTTTACTATACCTTTTATAATATGGGTATCGACTACCTCAATACCGACCACCCCGAGGCGTGCGCCGCGTTCTTCGATGATTTCGGCAACAAGAATTTCCAGATCGGCGAATGCCGCACGGCCGCCGAAGGCGTGACGGGCACCAAGCGCCTGGACAAGACCACGCGCGATTTCCGGGGCTTCCAGAACGATAAGCTGCAACTCTCCAAGGGCATCGACGTCTACACCCCGACTTACCGCAACGACGGGGGCCGGGGACGGGTTCGCAACGTGATCTACCTGATCGGCGACGGCATGGGGCTGTCGCAGATCGTGGCGGCTTTCTATGCCAACAAGGGGCTGTCGACCCTGCAGATGAAATATATCGGCCTGCAACAGAACAATGCGCTGGATGCCTTCACGACCGATTCGGCTGCCGGCGGCAGCGCCCTGGCCACGGGCGAACGTCACGATAACCGCCATATCTCGATGAGCCCGGAGGGCGTGCCGTATCCCTCGCTGAGCGATTTCTTCCACGACAGGGGGCTGCCCGTGGGCGTCGTGACGCTGGGTAACATCGCCGATGCCACGCCGACGGCCTTCTACGGGCATTCGGTCGAGCGCGACAATGCCGACGAGCTGACCCGCTGCCTCATGGACGGGCGTATCGACCTGCTTTGCGGCAGCGGCATCCGTGAATTTACACGCCGCAAGGACGGGATCGACCTGGTCGGGGAGCTGGAGAAACAATACGATTTCGTGCGTTCGGTCGATGGGATCGATGCCGCGAAGGGCAAGGTCATCTGCATCGACGAGGCGATGGACGACGCGGCCGAGGAGACCAACCTGACACTGCTGGCCGATGCCACGCGTGCTTCGATCGCCAAATTGCGGGAACGCGGCGGCGAAGGGTTTTTCCTGATGGTCGAGGGTGCCAAGATCGACTATGCGGGGCATTCGCGCTGCCTGCCCGGTTCTATTATCGAAATGTTGAGCTTCGACCTGGCCGTCGCCGAGGCGCTGAAATTCGCCGACTCGAACGGCGAGACGCTCGTCATCGTCACGGCCGACCATGAAACCGGCGGCCTGGTGGTGGTCGACGGCGACGAGCATACGGGGCGCGTGACGGGCGTCTATGTCTCCGACGACCATACGCCCGCTATGCTTCCGGTATTCGCCTACGGCCCGGGCGCCGACAAGTTCTGCGGCACCTACATGAATACCGAGATTGCACGCAGGATAAAATCACTGATAAAATAACCGCATACTATGACGCTACGCAAACAAATCGCGGCATTCGTGTCGCTGGTCTTCGCAGCGGGCACGGCAGGGGCGCAAGACCTCAAATCGGGGCCCTACAAGCTGCCCTACAAAAACACCTATGTAAAGGAGGTATTCGTGGCCGAGAACGAGTTCCGCACGGCCAAACCCGAACACATCAAACCCCGGACGTTCGCCGAGGCGCGCAAGATCCTGCCCTCGCCCGTGTGGGAAGGGCATGAAAAGGAGGTCGAGATGTACTGGCACGCCTGGCAGATCGCCGTGGGCAACATCCGCCAGCCGCAGGAGGAATCGGGGTTCGTGTCGCCTTACCTCGATATTGCCTACAACGGCAATATCTTCATGTGGGACGCTTCGTTCATGATGATGTTCGCCCGCTACGGTTACCGCTTTTTCCCGTTCCAGCGCACGCTGGACAACTTCTACGCCAAGCAGCATCCCGACGGGTTCATCTGCCGCGAGATCCGTGCCGACGGCTCCGACTGCTTCGAGCGCTACGATCCCACCTCGACGGGGCCCAACCTGCTGCCGTGGGTCGAACTGATGTATTACCGCCAGTTCGGCGACATCGACCGCCTGCACAAGGTTTTCCCCGCCCTGTGCGCCTATGCCAAGTGGTGGCGGCTCAACCGCACGTGGCCCGACGGCACCTACTGGTCGAGCGGATGGGGGACGGGCATGGACAACATGCCCCGCGTGAAGCCCGAATACAACCCGATCTTCTCGCACGGCCACATGGTCTGGCTCGACACCAACCTGCAGCAGATGCTGGTCGACGAATCGCTGCTCAACATCGGTTTCCACATCGAACGCTGGCAGGAGATCGAGGACATGGAGGACGAGATGAAACGGCTGCGCGCCTATGTCAACGAACACCTGTGGGACGACGCGACGGGTTTCCTCTACGACCGCTACGGCGACGGGTCGCTCTGCACGACCAAGGGGATCGGCGCCTTCTGGGCCCTGCAAGCCGACGCGCTGGACAAGGGGCGGATGGATCGCATGGTTGCGCACCTGGCGGACACGGCCGAATTCGACCGTCCGCACCGCGTGCCGTCGCTCTCGGCCGACCATCCGAAATACAATCCGCTGGATCAGGATGTCAAGTTGAAGGATGCTATCGACAAGGCGGAAACGAAAGCCGAGAAGGACTCGATTCGTAATTATTCTCAAGATAGGACGGTTATCAAGAGTGTTTCGTTTAATAATGTGCGTGTGAATATCAAGAGTAAGAACCCGATGCCTTACGATCCGGCAAACTTCACGCTCGGGTATTCGTACAGCATTAATGATAAGAAAAACCCGGAGACTGAATATGAAACGACAAAGGATTACCGTGCCAATTTCGCCTATAGCTATGTGCCTTATGTCAAGCCGATCAAGCCATTTGATAAGTTATTGAAGAAAAACAACGGCTATACGCGCTATGCCAAACAACTGGCGTTTAATGTGGCCCCGTCTATCAACTTCCAGACGGCCATGATGCGTAATTATTACG
>OHSF01000722.1_pt1 | contig 18029 bp, 20 predicted proteins | sample 1578551 | NCBI WGS metagenome assembly OHSF01 (sample SAMEA3879601, study PRJEB24766) | human gut metagenome | biome: human-associated habitat; feature: feces | place: USA | collected 1985/1987
ACCTATATCGCCTTCACTGGTAGAAAGTTCAACAAATGTAGCGTCATCATGGTAGAAAACTCTGTCCGGCGTATTAACCAGAAGCTTTATTGTCTGTAAATCTGCCATTACAACCTCTTTTCTACTTCTCTACCTTAGCTAAAACATCATCAATTCCACCACAGTTAAGGAAGTAACTCTCTGGAATGTCATCATACTTTCCTTCGATAATTTCCTTGAAGCCCTGAATAGTCTCACTTACAGGAACATATCTTCCTTCAAGACCAGTAAACTGTCCTGCTACGAAGAATGGCTGGGATAAGAATCTCTGTACCTTTCTCGCACGGTTAACGACAAGTTTATCATCCTCTGATAACTCGTCCATACCAAGGATTGCGATAATATCCTGAAGTTCTTTGTATTTCTGTAAAATTTCCTGTACACCACGGGCAACTTCAAAGTGCTCCTGACCAATGATACGTGGATCAAGAATACGGGAAGTAGATGCCAGTGGATCTACGGCTGGGTAAATACCTAACTCTGCAATCGAACGTTCCAATACGGTTGTTGCATCCAGATGGGCAAATGTTGTTGCCGGAGCCGGGTCAGTTAAATCGTCGGCTGGCACATAAACTGCCTGTACGGATGTGATGGAACCGTTCTTTGTAGATGTGATTCGCTCCTGGAGCGCACCCATCTCTGTCTGTAAAGTTGGCTGGTAACCTACGGCTGAAGGCATACGTCCTAACAGCGCGGAAACCTCGGAACCTGCCTGTGTGAAACGGAAAATGTTATCAATGAATAAAAGTACGTCTTTTCCACCCTTATCACGGAAGTATTCTGCCATGGTAAGACCGGTAAGTGCAACTCTCATACGTGCTCCTGGTGGCTCGTTCATCTGTCCGAACACCATGGTTGTCTTATCAATAACGCCTGATTCTTTCATTTCATAGTAAAGGTCGTTTCCTTCACGTGTACGCTCTCCTACACCTGTGAATACAGAATATCCACCATGCTCGGTAGCGATATTGTGGATCAGCTCCTGGATCAATACGGTCTTACCTACACCGGCACCACCGAACAATCCGATTTTACCACCTTTCTGGTATGGGCAGAGAAGGTCAACGACTTTGATACCTGTCTCTAACATTTCCTGAGAAGTTGCCTGCTCTTCAAATGCAGGTGCTTTTCTATGAATAGGCCATGTCTCGACACCCGTTGGTGGATCGATCTCGTCAATAGGATTTCCCAAAACATTGAACATACGTCCAAGGGTATTTTCACCTACAGGAACGCTGATCGGAGCACCTGTAGCGATCGCATCCATTCCACGTACGAGTCCGTCTGTAGATCCCATGGCGATACATCTGACAATATCATCACCCAGATGCTGTGAGACTTCTACTACCAGTTCTTTTCCATCTCTGGTAGGAACTTTGATAGCATCGTTGATCTCAGGCAGGTTGCCTTCTGTGAATTTGATATCCAGAACGGCACCAATAATCTGGGTAATTTTACCTATATTATTTGCCATGCTATAATTTCTCCTTGTTTATTATTCTTTCCTCCTAAAGTGCGCAGATTGCTACTTATCTAGGAGATTGCTGACGCGCCTGCTATGATCTCAGTTAATTCCTGAGTGATAGCGCCCTGACGCGCTCTGTTATACTTCAGAGTCAAATCGCTGATCATTTCTTCTGCATTACTTGTTGCAGAATCCATCGCCTGCATTCTCGCTCCATTTTCACTGGCTACAGCTTCTACCAATGCTCCATAGAAAAGACTGGTGACATATTTTGGAATGATCATATCCAGTGCTTCTTCTGTGGTTGGCTCATAATTCATAAGAATATTCGAATCTGTATCCTCTGCTACGTCCCCTGCCTCAATCTCAACCGGAAGCAGTTTGATAAGCTTCGGCTCATGGCTGACGGTATTTTTAAAATGCGTGTATGCAAGATAAATCTCACCAATCTCGCCGTCTGAGAATGACTTCAGGATCTTTTTGCAAAGAGCTGCCGCATCCTCATAGGAAGGGGATTCGATCATCGCAGAATCCTCCAGTTCAATATGGTAACCACGCCGCTCTAAGGCTTCACGTCCTTTATTACCAATTGCATAGATCAGAAGATCCTCTTTATTCAGATCACTTCCTGTAATCAGCTTTACAATATTGGAGTTGTAGCCTCCGGCAAGTCCACGGTTAGACGTGATCACAACCACTGCCTTTTTCGTGGATTCCCCGGATTTTAAATATGGATGATTAATGTTTCCGGACTTTGCAAGCATGGAGCTGACAGTCTGATACATATAATTAAAATATGGATTCGTCTGTTCCGCTCTTCCCTTTGCTTTCTGTAACTTTACAGTCGAAACAAGTTTCATGGCTTTGGTGATCTGCTGCGTACTCTGTATGCTGCTTTTTCTTCTTTTAATGTCCTTCATTGAGGCCATAAGAAAAACCTCCCTCCGCCTACTTTAAAAAGTCCGCTTTGCATTCTTCGATTGCTTTTACAAGTTTTGCTTCTGTCTCATCACTGATGACTTTTTCAGTACGGATTGCCTCTGGCACTTCCGGATACTTGGTATCAACATATTCAAATAATGCTTTTTCAAAATCAAGAATCTTCTCAACCGGAATGTCGATCAGGTACTTCTTGGTAGCTGCATAAATGATCATAACCTGTTTTTCAACTGGCATTGGCTGATACTGAGGCTGTTTTAAAATCTCACGGATTCTTTCACCCTGTGCAAGCTTCTCGGTAGTATCTGCATCCAGCTCGGAACCGAACTGTGCGAATGCTGCCAACTCACGATACTGTGCAAGTTCCACACGGATAGGTGCTGCGATCTTCTTCATCGCTTTGATCTGGGCAGAACCTCCAACTCGGGATACGGAAAGACCTGCGTTGATCGCTGGTCTGAAACCGGAGTTGAACATCTCTGTTTCCAGATAAATCTGACCATCTGTGATGGAAATTACATTTGTAGGAATGTATGCTGATACATCACCGGCCTGTGTCTCGATAATTGGAAGTGCTGTTAAAGAACCTCCGCCTAATTTATCAGAAAGACGAGCTGCACGCTCTAACAGTCTGGAGTGTAAGTAGAATACATCACCTGGATAAGCCTCACGTCCTGGTGGTCTCTTAAGAAGCAGGGAGAGTGTACGGTATGCAGCTGCATGCTTACTCAAATCATCGTAAACAATGAGAACATCCTGTCCTGCTTCCATCCATTCCTCACCAATCGCACATCCTGCGTATGGTGCAATATACTGTAATGGTGCTAATTCACTTGCAGTTGATGCTACAACTGTAGTGTAAGACATCGCACCAAATTCTTCTAATGTCTTAACAAGAGATGCAACGGTAGAAGCTTTCTGTCCGATTGCAACGTAAATACAGATAACTCCTTTTCCTTTCTGGTTAAGAATTGTATCTGTAGCGATAGAAGTTTTACCTGTCTGACGGTCGCCTATGATAAGTTCACGCTGACCTCTGCCGATAGGGAACATTGAGTCGATAGAAAGTATACCTGTTTCCAGAGGCACTGTAACAGACTTTCTGTCGCAAACGCCTGCGGCTTCACGTTCGATAGGGTAATAATCGTCATACTCTATCTCGCCCATGCCGTCGATAGGAGCGCCCAGAGCGTCAACAACTCTGCCCAGAAGCTTTTCGCCAACTCCGACACCTGCCCTTTTCTTTGTTCTGACTACCTTTGAACCTTCCGTAAGACCATGGTCAGAGCCAAGAAGAACGCAGCCGAGAGTTTTTCTCTCCACATTCTGAACTATTCCTTTAACGCCTGTTTCAAATTCAACAAGCTCACCATACATTGCATGATTAAGACCGTAAATATTTACGATACCGTCATTTATGGATATTATCCTGCCTGTTTCGTTGACCTGAGTTTTCGCCTCAAAGTCAGCTATCTCACTTTTAAGCACCGAGATAATATCGCTTCTGCTTGAACCTGCCAAGCCGTTCACCTCCCTGATATCCTGTTCTGCAAAGCTTTTATCATACCCTGAACGCTCTTGTCATACTCGACCCCGTTCACTTCAAGACGATAGCCGCCCATGAGGGCTTCGTCGGTATTCACTTCCAGCAGAACATCGCTCACGCCGTATTTCTTTTTCAGCGTTTCTTTTATTTTATCCGTCTGTGCCTTTTCAGGCGGGCAGACGCAGTAAAGCTCAGCTTTAAGTATATTTTTGCTTTTGAGGACTTCATCGTCATATGCGTCAAAAATGTCCATGATGTTATCCATGTGACCCCACTGACACATAACTTTCAGAAAGTTTCTCATGTCCTCAGGAAAAAGCCTGTCTATAACTTTCTCCTTTTCCTTTATTTCCACAGCAGGGCTTGCAAGAGCGTCCTTAAGCTCGTCACAGCTTTCAAAAAGCTCTCTTGAAGCCTTTACGCTCTCAGCCTTTGGCGAAAGCTCAAAAAGCACTCTGCCGCAGACTTCCTCGGGATAAAAGATCATTTGGCAGCACCTACCTCGGAGAGAAATTCATCAACAGTTTCTCTGTCGGAGTCGCCTCCCACATTTTTCTTAATGACCTTAGCAGCCGCCAGTATAGCAAGGTCTGCGATCTGGTATTTTGCGTCGTCCATAGCCTTTTCCTTTTCGTTTGCAATGGACTTTTCAGCTTCTTTCATTATCTTAGCAGACTCGGCTCTTGCATTTTCAAGCATAAGGTCGCATTCTCTGCCTGCCTGTGCTTTAGCCTTGTTTGTTATCTCAACAGCCTGACTGTGTGCGTCGGCTATCTCAGCTTCATAGTCAGCTTTTATTTTTTCAGCGTCCGCCTTAGCCTGTGCCGCACCGTCAAGGTCGCTTTGTATCTTTGCAGACCTCTCGTCCATCATTTTGCACACGGGCTTGAAAAGAAACTTTTTAAGGAGCAGATACAGTACCAGCAGATTTATTATTACCCATACCAAACTTATATCAAGACTTATCATAGCTATGCTCCTTTCATAAAGATGTTTTGTTTTATTACTTCAGGAAGAAGATGATAAGGATAGCTACGATAAGACCGTAAATAGCGGTCGCCTCTGCAAGTGCGCAGCCGAGAAGCAGCGAGCTTCTTATATCCTTTTTAGCTTCAGGCTGTCTTGCGATAGACTCTGTTGCCTTTCCTGTTGCAAGACCTATTCCGATACCTGCGCCTATACCTGTAATAACGGCTACAGCCGCACCAATTGCTACTAACATGATATATACCTCCGTTTTTATTCTTTTACTTTTCTACGCTTATTCTCTTACTTCAGGAAGAAGATGATAAGGATAGCTACGATAAGGCCGTAGATAGCTGTTGCTTCTGCAAGTGCGCAGCCGAGAAGCAGTGAGCTTCTTATATCCTTTTTAGCCTCAGGCTGTCTTGCGATAGACTCTGTTGCTTTTCCTGTTGCAAGACCGATTCCGATACCTGCACCTATACCTGTAATAACGGCTACAGCCGCACCTATTGCTACTAACATAGATCATACCTCCGAATTTCTGTTATCTTAGTCGTCGTCCTCTATTGCTTCATTTATGAACAGGGACGTGAGGAACACGAAAACATATGCCTGAATGAAGCCGTCGAAAATATCAAAGTATGCCGAGAATGCCAGCGGTATCACTATCGGGCAAACGGCGTCGATAAGCTCCATGATGATATAAGACGCAAGCACGTTTCCGAAAAGTCGCATACAAAGCGACAGCGGTCTGATAACAAGCTCCATTACATTCAGCGGAGCGATTATCGCCACAGGTTTGGCAAAGCTTTTCAGCCAGCCCTTTGTTCCTTTTGCTCTTATTCCTGCAACCTCCACAAGCACAATGCTCATGATCGCAAGTCCTGCGGTAACATTCAAGTCTTTTGTAGGCGGTGTAAAGCCCAGCAGACCGATGATGTTCGCAAAGCCTATGTAGATAATGACAGTTGCAAGGAACGGAAAATACGCCATACCCTTTTCTCCAAGCTGTTCTCTGAAGAAATCTCTGAGAAAGCCTACGAATGATTCAAGCATCATCTGTTTCCTGTCAGGGATAAGTTTAAGGTTTCTTGTGAGAAGTATTGAAGCTATCACAAGTATCGCCATTATTATCCATGTTACCACGCAGGACACAGGAACGGGTATGCCTCCGAAAATCGGTATCCTGAAAGCTACTTTGTTTTGCATAGCCTCGGAAAGATTTTCGGAAATTCTCTCCAGCATTTTATCACCTCCAAAAAAATAAAACCAATAAGAATGCCAGCCTCATAAGGGTATAATAAGGTCCATACCGTTCACCCCCAGCGGTCGAATGCAATCGTCATTGATTTTATCATGATAAAACATTTTTTGTATGCGTCCCCCTATGGGCGCAGTGATGTAAGACTTGCTTTTTGTCTACGAATATATTATAATACAATCATAAGTATATGTCAAATAGATATTTTCTATTGTAAACATACTCATAACGTATGGATAGAGAGGAGAGGAACGGTTTATGAGAGAAATAAATTTCGAGCATTATAAGATATTCTATTATGTGGCAAAGTTCCAGAACATAACAATGGCGGCGAACTATCTGTTTTTGTCGCAGCCGAGCATAAGCCGATGCGTAAAAAATCTTGAGGACGAGCTTGGGTGCAAGCTTTTTGTGCGGTCAAAAAAAGGTGTAGAGCTGACAACGGGCGGAGAGATGCTCTTTAAGCATATATCCATAGCCTGCAAGCATATATTCTCGGCAGAGGAGGAGCTTGCGCTGATAAGCGAGCGTGACAGGGCGATAGTAAGGCTTGGCGGAAGCGAGGTGGCATTGCAAAGCTTTCTTATCGACCGTATCGTAGAGTTCCACCGTGAGCACCCGAAGATACAGATAAAGATAGACAGTATGTCCACCCCTGACGCTATAGAAGCGTTGAGGGCAAATCTAATAGACGTGGCGGTAGTTACCTCGCCGTTTGCAGACAAAACGGGGCTTAACATAAATGTGATAAAGAGGCTTCAGGATATCGTTGCCGCAGGAAACGGTTTTTCCTATCTTAAAGACAAGGAGATATCCCTGCATGAGCTTGTGAAATATCCTCTTATCTGTCTTAAAAACACCACCACCACCAGAAACTATCTTGACCACATATTCAGACAGCACAACCTGCTGTTAAGACCTGATATTGAGCTTACGTCCATAAACTTTGTAATGCCGATGGTAAAGAACAATCTTGGCATAGGCTTTATGCAGTATGCGACCACCAAGGCGGAGATAGAGGCAGGGAACATCTTCAGGGTGAACACAAAAGAGCAGATACCTCCAAGGAGCATATGTGCGGTGACGGCTTCCCAGTATGAAACTCCTGAGCCTGTGCAGAGGTTCATTGACAGCCTGCTTGAAAAGGAAAGCGTGAATATATAAAAGCAATTTTGGGCGTTGGTGACAGCGTCCTTTTTGTGCTATAGAATAGAAAAAGCGGTGCAGAGTTTTACGCTCCGACACCGCTTTGTTTTGCTTTTTACAGCTCCATTATATATTTTTCCGCAGAAGAAAGTGCGTTTGCACCGTCTGCCGCTGCTGTTATTACCTGTCTGAGAGGTGTAGTACGGACATCTCCTGCCACAAAAAGACCCTTTGCAGTGGTGATCCCGTCCTCGCCAGCTTTCACATATCCGCTTTCGTCAAGCTCGCAAACGCCCTCTAAAGCTTGTGTATTCGGCACGCTTCCGATTGCGCAGAACACTCCGTCCACGGCAATGTTCTTTTTCTCGTCGTTTTGCGTATAGGTAACGCCCTCTGCGTTCTCACCGCCTGTTACCTCTTTTATAACTGCACTCATAACAGGCACGATATTATCTGTTTCAGCGACCTTTTTCTGCAAAGCTTTATTTGCTCTGAACTCGTCACGTCTGTGGATAAGGTAAACAGTTTTTGCAAGCTTAGAAAGATAAAGTGCGTCACCAAGTGCAGTATCTCCTCCGCCCACAACAGCCACAACTTTATCTTTATAGAAGAAGCCGTCGCACACTGCGCAGTAAGAAATGCGCTGTTTTTCACCGCCTGCCACGTCAAGATGACGATATGAAGTGCCTGCGGTGTAAATAACAGTTTTTCCTTCTTTTACAGAGCCGTCCTTGAATATGACCTTCCAGCCCTCGGCTGTTTTCTCAAAGCTCTCAGCCTCACCCTCGTAAAACTCAGCACCAAGAGTTTCAGCCTGCTCTCTGAACTTTTCTCCAAGGTCATAGCCGTTTATGCCGTAAAGACCAGGGTAGTTCTCAACTCTGTCTGTAACAGATATCTGACCTGTACCCATGTAGTCCTTTTCGCACACCAGTGCGGAAAGCATTGCTCTGCCTGCATATATCGCTGCAGTAAGCCCCGCAGGACCACTGCCTATTATTATAACGTCATACATAAAAACACATCCTTTATATATAGTATACACTCTCTGTCCCTAATTATAAAATGAAAACCGACTTTTGTCAATCAGATATAATACATAGGCTCTGAAACGTTCTCTGCTGACTCTTTGTTATAGAAGTCAACGAGCTGTCTGAGGGTGATAGACTCAGTGTAGCTTTTCAGCTTGTTCTCTAATCTCAGCCATATATAATCGTCAAGCACCTGTGCAAATTCTGTGTTTTCGTCATTTACTACCGCAACATCGCTTCCAAGCACCGATGGGTCGAGAGCGTCGATTATTTCTTTGAGTGTTATCTTCTCTGGCTTTTTGTTGAGTATATATCCGCCCCTAGAGCCTTTTATGCCTTTTATGAGCCTTGCCTGCCTCAGAGAAGTAAGCACCTGCTCAAGATATTTTCCTGAAAGTCCACGTCTTTCTGCCACACTGTATACTGTCACTGTTTCGCCGTTTTCTGAGTTCATTGCAATGTCTGCAATGGCAATTATGCCACATTCTACTTTTGTTGAAATTTTCATTTTCGCACCTCCCTTAGCAAACAAATATTGTCTGCTCTCATGCTTTTTATACTTGTCCTGTTATTCATAGTAATCCTATCAATATAATATATTTTATACTTTTTTGAGCAAACTGTCAAGAGTTTTCATAAAAATAAGGGCATAATTTAAAAGAAATGTTAAATCTATAGTAATCCTATTGACTTTATATGATTTATGTTGTATAATATCTACAGTAACAAAGAACATCGCACCTTGACAGGCGTGCGATGATGGCTATATAATAAGAAAACAGGGGGCGTTTCCTTTGAAATTCAATACAAAATTGCTCCATGGCGGATTTGAACCTGAGAAAACAACAGGCTCAACGCTCACTCCGATATATCAGGTGAGTGCCTTTGCGCAGGAGTCGGCTGAGCAGCTTGAAAAAGTATTCAATAATAAAGCACCGGGATATGCTTACACAAGAATAAGCAACCCGACAGTGGCGGCTTTTGAGAACCGAATGAATACACTTGAAAAAGGTGTTGGTGCAGTGGCGTGTTCATCAGGCATGGCGGCTTTTACAATGTCGCTTCTGAACATTCTTGAAGCAGGGGACGAGATAATATGCGGCGCAGGCCTTTTCGGCGGCACTATCGACCTTTTCGGCGACCTTGCGGCATTCGGTATCAAGACCAAGTTCGTAAAGCACGTTACAAAAGAGGAAATAGCCCCTATTATAAATAGTAAGACCAAAGCGGTCTTTGCCGAGCTTATCGGAAACCCTAATCTTGAAATAGTTGATATAAAGTCGGTGGCTGACCTTGCCCATGAAAACGGTGCGGTGTTTATTCTTGACAGCACAACGGCTACACCTTATCTTATAAATCCATTTGACTACGGTGCTGATATCGTGGTACATTCCACGTCAAAGTATATAAACGGCGGAGGAAATTCCATAAGCGGCGTTATAATAGACAGCGGAAACTTCAAATGGGATTATGATAAGTTCAAGGGTCTGGCAGAATATAAGAAATTTGGGAAGTTTGCTTATATCGCAAAGCTGAGAAACGGCATATGGAGAAACGTGGGCGGCTGTCTTGCTCCAATGAACGCATTTATGAACAGCGTGGGACTTGAAACACTGGGTCTTAGAATGGAACGATGTTGCCATAACGCTTTGAAGCTTGCGGAGTTTTTTGAAAGCTGTGATGGCATTGAAGTGAACTATCCTGCACTGAAAACCAGCCCGTTCTATGACCTTTGTCAGGAAGAACTTGGCGGCAAGGGCGGTGCTATACTCACCATAAGAGCAGGTTCAAAGGAAAGAGCCTTCAAGCTTATAAACGGCTTGAAACTTGCAACAAATGCAACTAATATCGGAGATACAAGAACGCTCGTTATACACCCTGCAAGTACGATCTACGCCCACGGAAGCGAGGAGCCGAAGATAAACGCAGGCGTGTTCGGCGACACAATCAGGATAAGCGTCGGAATAGAGGACGCATCGGATCTGATCGAGGACTTTAAACAGTCCATAGAAAAACTTTAGGAGGAATTTACTATGGCAGTTGACTACGCAACACTTAAAAAAGGCGGTTTCATGCGCCAGAAGCAGAAGAATAATTTTTCACTTAGACTTAGAGTTGTGGGTGGAAACCTTACGGCAAAACAGCTTGCAACTATTGCAGAGGTGTCTGATAAATACGGCGAGGGCTATGTTCATCTTACATCACGTCAGAGCGTTGAGATACCTTTTATAAAGCTTGACGATATCGACGAGGTAAAGGCGGCTCTTGCAAAGGGCGACACAGAGCCGGGCGTGTGCGGACCGAGAGTAAGAACTATCACAGCCTGTCAGGGTGCTGCGGTCTGTCCAAGCGGCTGTATAGATACATACGCTCTTGCAAAGGAGCTTGACGAAAGATATTTCGCAAGGGAGCTTCCTCACAAGTTCAAGTTCGGCATTACAGGCTGTCAGAACAACTGCCTTAAAGCGGAAGAAAATGACGTTGGTATCAAGGGCGGCATAAAGGTCGAGTGGCGTGAAGCTGATTGTATCGGCTGTGGCGTGTGCGTAAAGGCTTGCCGTCAGGGTGCGCTTACAATGGAGGACGGAAAGATAGTTCTTGACAAAGAAAAGTGCAACTTCTGCGGACGCTGTTTTAAGGCTTGTCCTACAGAAGCGTGGGATACTATCCACGGCTATATAGTTTCATTCGGCGGACTTTTCGGCAACCATATCAACAAGGGCGAAACTGTTATCCCATTTATAGAGGATAAGGAAACACTTATGAAGATTTGCGATACCGCTATACAGTTCTTTGACGATAACGCAAAAGCTGGCGAAAGATTTAAGTTCACTATCGACAGAGTGGGCAGAGAGAAATTTACAAATACTATACTGGAGGTTTATAACAATGGCTGATTTTAAAATAGACGATACAGTGGATATCACCACAGTGGTTTGCCCGACAACATTCGTTAAGGCAAAGGTAGCTCTTGAGGAGCTTGACGACGGACAGATACTTTCCATTAAAATGAATGACGGCGAGCCTGTTCAGAACGTTCCAAGAAGCATTAAAGAAGAGGGTCACAAGATATTGAAACTCATTGACAATGAGGACGGCACTTATGACCTTATTGTACAAAAGGTGGGAGATTAATGTCAGTAAGAGCAAATAAGGATACTTTCGAGAGCGAAATAAACGAGGCAGGAAAGCTTGTTATCGCAGATTTCTATTCAGATTCCTGCGTTCCATGTAAGCGAATGTCACCGCTTCTTGCGGAAACTGAGGAGGAGAACCCGGAGGGCATAAAGCTTGTGAAACTCAACATAAACTTTGACGGGGAAACTGCTCAGAAATATAACGTCACAAGCGTTCCGACACTTGTGTTCTTCAAGGACGGAGCAGAAAAAGCAAGACTTACGGGAGCTGTAAAGAAAGCACAGCTTGCCGAAACAATAAATTCTATAGATTAAGGAGAAATGGATATGACTATAACAGTAGCAGGCAATAAAAAGGACGTTGCAGAGGGACTTACAGTGGCACAGCTCGTTATCGACGAGAACGTTGAAACACCACAGTACGTTACAGTAACTATCAATGACGAATTTGTAGAGAGCGGTGCTTTTGAAAGCACAGTTCTTAAAGACGGTGACGTTGTAGAATTTCTTTACTTCATGGGAGGCGGACAGTAATGGCATTTACAGACGAACAGCTCGAGCGTTACTCACGCCATATCATTCTTAAAGAGGTTGGCGCAAAGGGACAGAAAAAGCTTCTTAATGCAAAGGTTCTTATAATAGGCGCAGGCGGACTTGGCGCACCAGCCGCTATGTATCTTGCCGCAGCAGGCGTTGGCACTATCGGCATTGCAGACGCAGACGAGGTAGATCTCTCAAATCTGCAAAGACAGATAATCCACACAACTCAGGACGTTGGCAAGGCAAAGGTCCTTTCCGCAAAGGAAACAATGGAGGCTATCAACCCTGACGTTAAGGTGAATACATACCGCACCTTTATCGACAGCGAGAACATCATGGATATAATCAAGGACTATGATTTCGTTATCGACGGCACTGACAATTTCTCGGCAAAGTTCCTTATTAATGACGCCTGCGTAATGGCTAAAAAGCCATTTTCACACGCCGGTATCATCAGATTTAAGGGTCAGCTCATGACCTATGTTCCAGGTCAGGGACCATGCTATAGATGCGTGTTCAAGAACCCACCTCCGAAGGACGCTGTTCCTACTTGCAAGCAGGCAGGCGTTATCGGTGCAATGGGCGGCGTTATCGGAAGTTTGCAGGCAATGGAAGCTATCAAGTATATCCTTGGTGTTGGAGAGCTTCTCACAGGCTATCTGCTTACTTATGACGCACTTAAAATGGAGTTCAGAAAGGTAAAGCTCCCACAGGATACAAAGGGCTGTGCAGTATGCGGTGAGCACCCTACTATCACAGAGCTTATCGACTATGAACAGGCAGAATGTGACGGTGTACATCTATGACAAAACTAAGCAAAAGCGATTATGAAAAGATACTGCACCACGCTGAAAGCGAGCTTCCGAACGAAGCCTGCGGTCTTATCGGCGGAGTAAAAGAGGGCAGTGACAAGATAATAAAAAAGGTCTATCTTCTCACGAACATAGACCACTCAAACGAGCATTTTTCTCTTGACCCTAAGGAACAGCTTGCTGCTATCAAGAATATGAGAGCAGAGGGACTTGTTCCTCTGGGCAACTGGCACTCACACCCTGAGTCACCTTCTCGTCCTTCTGATGAGGATAAAAGGCTTGCTTATGACAAGACAGCAAGCTATATGATACTCTCACTTATGAACAAAGATGAGCCTGTGCTCAATTCTTTCCATATCGAGGGAACAGATTCCACAAAAGAGGAACTTGTAATAGAATAGCAAAAAGTAGGGGCGAACAGCGTTCGCCCGCAATTCGCCCCCCTCTCGTTTCGTAAGACACAAACAAAAAGCAGTACCCAAAAAGGTACTGCTTTTATTATTTCATCATGCAGATCAAACGGGCGAACAACGTTCGCCCCTGCAAATGTATCAGCATATATGTGTGTGAAAAACTTATGAAGCCTTTGCGCTCTTTCTGACCTCTGTGTAGCCTGCCGGTGACGGGATCTCATAATCGTCTGTGGAGTTTATGGCTCTCATCATGCCTGCGATAAGGTCAGGCTGTGTGATAGTGTAGTCAAATCTGTTTATGATGCCAAAGCCCTTGTTGCCGTTGTAGCCGTTGTCCCAGTATACACAAACAACGCCGTTTTTCTTTGCCGCCTTGATAAGATATTCAGACCAGTAGCGTCTGAACTCGTTGTAGTCTGCAAACTTTTCTGTCTTGTCCTGTGCGCCAAATTCGCCGATAACAACAGGATAACCTTGACTTACAAACTTCTTGTTAAGAAGTGCCATCTGGCTGTCAACATGATCCTCCTGACCCCAGTTGTCATAATTCTTTACCGCATATTTGCCCCACTGAGTTTTTGCGGTCTTGTTCTCATCAATGGTGAAGTTAAATGGGTCGTAGTAGTGAACTGATATCATGATACGCTTGCCGTCAGCCTTGCAGCCTTTGTCTGTCGGTATCTTGAAGTTGTAATCATCTCCTGCTGTATAATCGATATTGGTGTTCCAGCCTGGGAGCAGCAGCCAGCGTTTTTCATTGTTCGAGCCTGTTGCTCTCACTGAGTCAACAAATATCTGATTGTATGCGTTGATGTTATCATATGCTTTTTCATCAGGTTTGCCGTAATCGTTGTTGAATTCCTCATTCATGGACTCGAAGATAAGGTGCTGGTCATAGTCCTTGAAACGGTCTGCTATCTGAGTCCAAACCTTGCCGTACTTGTCCTTTATCTCAGTCTGCTTGTCATCGTCTTCAGCACAAAGCAACCAACTGTGGTCAACAGTGTAATATCCGTCACCATGCATATTAACTATAGCGAACATATCGTTGTCAACAACATAGTCAACGACCTCCTGAACTCTGTCCAGCCAGTCAGTGTCTATCTTGTAGTCAGGACCGTCGCCTATCATGTCAAGATAAGAAACAGGTATTCTTACTGTCTTGAAGCCCTGCGCCTTGACAGTGTCGATAAGCTCTTTGGTTACCTCAGGGTTGCCCCAGCAAGTTTCGCTGGGAAGTCCGCCGCTGGAAGCTTCAAGCTGATTGCCTAAGTTCCAGCCAAGCCCCATGGCTTCTGTTATCTGTGTCTGGTCAAGCTCAGTCCATTTTTTTGCTGTGTCTTTTGCCTTGCTGTCGGAGTTTTTTCCGCAGCCTGCCACAGCCGCTGTCATAACTCCTGCCAGCAGCAGAGCCGCAGCTCTCGATATGAATTTTCTCATTTTTTATATAACCTCTTTCCTTTTTGCGTATGTAAACGATTAACGCTAATGACTATTATAGCACACTGCACAAATTTTTTCAATAGTGAAAAGAAAATTTTATTATGTGGTTGGAAATGAGAAATAAGTGGCTGCATATTGCCTGCTGCGGCGAATATCCATATAAATAAGCATTTGCACTTGATTTTGTAATATTATGTGTTATAATAGTAGATAAACTTATAAGTTTACTTTGGTAAACAAAAGGGGATATTCATATGGCAGCACTTCTTATAAGATTATTTATAAAAGACAGAGATAACGTGAAAGATAAAAACGTCCGAAAAAAATATGGCTACCTGGGCTCATGTACTGGTATAGTCCTTAATATCATGCTTTTCCTCGGTAAGCTTATTGCAGGATTTGTGTCAGGGGCTGTGTCCGTTATGGCGGACGCCTTCAATAACTTGTCCGACGCAGGCTCATCTATAATGTCGTTGGTTGGCTTTAAAATGGCAGCCAAAGCCGCAGACGAAGATCACCCTTTCGGTCATGGCAGAATGGAGTATATCTCAGGTCTTGTCATTTCGTTTATTATAATGATGATGAGTATTGAGCTTGGAAAATCTTCTTTTTCAAAGATCTTTGCCCACGATAAGCTTAGCTTCTCTACTATGACTTTCGTTATCTTAGCCTGCTCAGTGGCTGTGAAGCTTTGGATGTGGTATTTCTACAGAAAGCTTGGCAAGAAGATAAACTCTACCTCGCTTTTCGCCTCTGCCGCTGACAGCCTTTCCGATTGCGCCGCAACAGGAGCTGTTATGCTTGCAATGGTATTCTCTGCGTTCACAGGCATAAACATAGACGGCTATATGGGCGTTCTCGTTGCTCTCTTTATCTTCCGCTCAGGCTTTATGACCTGCAAGGACAGTGTTTCGCCGCTTCTCGGCTCAAAGCCTGACAAAGAGTTCGTTCAGGATATTGTTGATACCGCAACGAGCTTTCCTGAGATAATCGGTATCCATGATCTGCTTATACATGATTATGGCGTAGGGAATACCGTTATCTCTTTTCATGCTGAAGTGCCATGTGAAATGGACTTTATGGCGGCTCATGAGCTTATAGACGATCTTGAGGATAGCATGAAAGAAAAATATCACTGCGCAGTGTCTATACATATGGATCCGGTGGCAGATCATGACGAGCAAACTATCGAAACTAAAAAGATAGTAACAGACGTTGTGAAGTCTATCGACCAATGCCTTAGCATACACGATTTCAGAATGACAAAGGGAGAAAACCGTGAAAATCTTATCTTTGACGTGGTAGTGCCTTTTGATTTCAGACTTTCAGACAGCGAGGTAAAAGCAAAAATATCAAAACGGCTCACAGAATTTGACGGAAGATACAACGCTGTTATAAATGTTGATAAGGGCGATACATTATAATATAAGGCAACACCGCACAAAGCCCGCCTGACGGCTTTGCACGCCATCTGCTTGCAGATTTTCCGTCATATCACACAAAAATCCCTTGACATACGACAGTATGCCTGCGGAATTTTTATGCAATCTGACAAAAAATCTGACTACGCATCTGACGCACAATCTTTGTGCGGTATTGCCTTTATTTTATTATAACAATATCACAATACAATGTCAACATGAATATGGTTGACAAATTCCCATAAAAATAGTAGAATTTAAGTATATGATTTTAAGGAGAGTTTGAGATGTCAAGAATATTGACGCCACAGCAGAAAATAGAGCGGAGCATCGTTACTGATTTTCGCAGAGATATATGGAATAAATTCGTAATGGGATATGAGCGTTACGATATGATAAAGCCCGGGGACAAAATAGCGGTGTGCATATCAGGCGGCAAGGACTCTATGCTTCTTGCTAAGTGTATGCAGCATTTGCAGAAATATCAAGGCATGGACATAGGGCTGGAGTTTATTGTAATGAACCCCGGTTACAGTGACGCCAACAGACAGAGAATAATCGACAATGCGGCACTTATGGGAATACCCATAAAGATGTTTGAGACGAAAGTTTTTGACATTGCATACAACACAAAACGCAACCCATGCTATCTTTGTGCAAGAATGAGACGTGGCTGGCTTTACAAATTTGCGCAGGATCTTGGGTGCAACAAGATAGCTTTGGGACATCATTTTGATGATGTTATAGAAACCATACTCATGAGCATGGTATACGGAGGACAGATTCAGACTATGATGCCGAAGCTACACTCGAGGAACTACGCAGGCATGGAGCTTATCAGACCCCTGTACATGGTGAAAGAGGCGGACATTATCCGCTGGGTGGAGCAGAACGATCTGCATTTTATCCGCTGTGCCTGCCGTTTCACTGAGAGCTACGAGGGGTCAGAGAAAAAGGGTGAGGTATCAAAGCGGCAGGAAATGAAGGAGCTTATAGCAAAGTTTCGTGCCACCAATCCCAACATCGAAAACAATATCTTCAAGAGCGTTTACAACGTCAATCTGCGCACTGTGATACAATACGAATACAAGGGCAAGAAGTACAATTTTATGGACACATATGATGATTACGACCCAAGTGTTCAGGCAGATGACGATGATGATGAGGGAATAGAGTAAAAAAGTTGTGAAAAGGGCTTGACAAAGCGGCAGAGATAGTGTATAATATATTACTGTAATTGGTTTGCTGCTATGGCTCAGTAGGTAGAGCACGTCCTTGGTAAGGACGAGGTCACCGGTTCAAGTCCGGTTAGCAGCTCCAGCAGGGACGTGTCCCTGCACCCAAATCCGCTATCATTTATGGTAGCGGATTTTTTTGTCGCCGCCCATGGGTACGATACCCTACACACAAAAAACACCGCCCGAACTCCTCGGACGGTGTTATATTTTTATCTCGTATTACAGATTTGTATACTCCATAAGGCTCTTATCCACCTCACGGGCAACATCTCTGCCCTCTCTGATAGCCCATACTACAAGTGACTGCCCTCTACGCACGTCGCCTGCAGCAAACACGTTCTTCACGTTCGTCTGATGTGTGCCGTCGGCGGTTGCGATATTCGTTCTGCCGTCTACCTCAACGCCAAAAGCCTTTGTGAGATAGCTTTCAGATCCCAGAAAGCCCGCTGCAATGAGCACAAGTTCAGCGTCTACCTTGTATTCGCTGCCCTCAACAGGCTTCATTATCGTTCTGCCTGACTTAGGGTCTTTCTCCGGGGAGAGTTTTACAAGCACTGCGCCCTTAAGATTGCCCTTTTTGTCTTTGAGAAACTCCTTGACAGTTGTCTGATAAACTCTCGGGTCATGACCGA
>OHSF01000735.1_pt1 | contig 17773 bp, 18 predicted proteins | sample 1578551 | NCBI WGS metagenome assembly OHSF01 (sample SAMEA3879601, study PRJEB24766) | human gut metagenome | biome: human-associated habitat; feature: feces | place: USA | collected 1985/1987
AAGGAATCATACTTAATATAACCGAAACAAGAAAGCAAACTCAGGCGGAAATGCTAGTGCTCTATATATTTTTACCCTTGCACGTTGGGTAAAAAGAGCAAATCTAAACGGAAATACCTAAATTAAATAACTCTTTATAAAATAAGTTATTAAAAAAAATTTATTCCTATCAGTTTTAGAAAAAAAGAAAAAACGAGCAATCTGATAGATTGCGATGTTTTTAGGCAAAACGAAACGAAGTGAGTTTTGGCTCAAATCAGCTCATCTATCCGAAAAAAGAAAAATAATTTGATAAATAAATATAGCATCACATAAGGAAATATATGGAAAAAACAGATAAAAATATACAGTTAAATCTATTGCTACAAATTGCCAAAGAACTTATTCATGAAGGAAAAACAAACAGTTTCCGTGATTTTAGTTCAAAATACCTTAATAGATGTAGTAATTATCTTGGAACATTAATTTATCAAAATAAACCTCCAAGTATTGCATCCCTTTTAACCTTATATTTTAAACTAAATCAGGAAAAATATATATTAAGCTGGCAAGTTAAATTAGTGAATACATTAAAAAATATCATTATGAAGGAGAAAAAATGAATGAAGATGAAGAACTGATAATAGATGAAGATATAGATTTTGATGAAGAATTTTCGGAATTAGAGATAAAGAAAAGTCAATATTCTTTCCAACAAATCAAAGATATCTGCCTTACCAATCCACTGTACAAAAGACGCTATTTCAGAGATGATAACGAAAATATTTTGAATATATGCTATAATTGTAAAAATTTTCAAGCTATCAATGCCCTATTAACCAGACGTTCAGCAAGAAGAAAATATCAATTTTCATATACTTTAATTATGGCAATTATTTGCAATCCCCACATAGAAGAAAAACATAAATGCCATATGATAGATAAATTGGTAAAATTAGGAACCGAAATTAATCACGCCAATATTTTCGGAGAAACAGCCCTTTATTTTGCGGTGCTCTCACATCAAAAATTTGTTGTTGAGTGCTTGCTCAAAAACGGAGCTAATCCAAATATTGAGGGAAATTTTAGCATCAGCCCCTTGATGATTGCTTGCTATTTTGCCGATTTTTATATTGTATCACTTTTAATTCATTATGGGGCAGACCTAAATACCGAATCTTCTTTCACTAATTGGAAAGTATTAGATTTTGCAATGCTTTCAGAGAATCCTGACTTTGAGTCTATGTTACGTGACCTTGGAGCGAAAGGAGGCATCGGCTACGATTTACTGACATAAAAACAATCAAAAGTTCATTTAATTTCACTTACAAAACCAGAGTATCAAAGCTCTGGTTTCGTTTTTATCCTATTTTAACTCTTCCGCTTTATAATAACTCAAAATATTGACTATAAAGGTGGTAAAAAATGACCAAGGAACAAGAGAGAGCAGAATTACACAGAGTTATTTGGCAAATTGCCAATGATTTGCGAGGCAGTGTTGACGGTTGGGATTTCAAATCCTATGTGCTGGGGATTCTGTTCTATCGTTTTATCTCTGAAAATATCACAGCTTACATTAATAAGTTGCAGCAGGAAAGCGGTATTGCTGACTATGATTATACCAAAGAAACTGATGAAAACGCCGAAACAGCCAGAGAGTACGCCGTTTCTACCAAAGGTTTTTTCATTTTACCCAGTGAATTGTTTCAAAATGTGCAGAAGAAAGCCAAAAATAATCCCAATCTTAATGAAACATTGAGCAAAGCATTCCGTGATATTGAAGCCTCCGCACAGGGAACGGCAAGTGAAGACGATTTCAAAGGATTGTTTGCTGATATTGATGTTAATAGCAATAAACTGGGAGCAACTGTTCAAAAGAGAAACGAAAAACTGGTTAAGATTTTAGCTTCTATCAATGAATTAAAGCTTGGCAATTTTACTGACAATACCATAGATGCTTTTGGTGATGCTTATGAATTTCTGATGACTATGTACGCCAGCAGTGCAGGAAAATCAGGAGGTGAGTTTTTTACGCCACAAGAGGTTTCTGAACTTTTGGCAAAAATTACATTGGTTGGCAAAACATCGGTCAATAAGGTTTATGACCCCGCCTGTGGTTCAGGCTCGCTACTACTGAAATTTGCCAAAATTCTGGGGCAGGAAAATGTAAAAGACGGATTCTATGGTCAGGAAATCAACATCACGACTTATAATCTCTGCCGCATTAATATGTTTTTGCATAACATTAATTATGCAAACTTTAATATTGCTTTGGGTGATACCTTAACCGACCCCAAACATTGGGATGACGAACCTTTTGAGGCTATTGTTTCTAATCCTCCATATTCAATCTCTTGGGCAGGAGACAGCAATCCCATTTTAATCAATGACCCGCGTTATTCTCCTGCGGGCGTTTTAGCACCACGAAGCAAAGCAGACCTTGCTTTTACAATGCATATGCTTAATTGGCTGGCAGCAGACGGAACAGCGGCAATTGTAGAATTTCCAGGGGTTTTATATCGCGGCGGGGCAGAGCAAAAAATTCGTAAATATCTGATTGATAAAAACTTTGTTGATTGTGTAATCCAGCTCCCTGCAAACTTATTTTTTGGGGTAAGTATTGCTACTTGCATCATTGTTTTGAAAAAGAGTAAAAAAGACAATGGCGTTTTGTTTATTGATGCCAGCAATGAATTTATTCATTCAGGTAACAAAAACAAACTTTCTGATGATAATATTAAAAACATCTTACAAGCCTACATTAAAAGAGAAGACGTTGAACACTTTTGCAAATTAATTAGAAATGATAAAATCGGTGAAAATGATTATAACATTTCCGTTTCTTCCTATGTTGAGCAGAAAGATACCCGAAAAAAAATTGATATTAAGGTTTTAAACGAGCAAATCAAGCAGATTGTAGCCAAGCAAAACGAGCTACGCCGACAAATAGACGCTATTGTAGCAGATTTGGAAGGAGTGGCGTAAAATGGCAAATAAATTTAATTTTTTAGTATATAACACCCCTGATAGGGATGTAAAGGTAAATGCCATTATTAAAGATGATACCATATGGCTCACGCAAAAATCTATGGCGGAATTATTTGGAGTTCAAACACCAGCTATCAGCAAACATCTAAAAAATATATTTGACGAAGGGGAGCTTGAAGAAACGGCAACTGTTTCCAAAATGGAAACAGTTCAAGTTGAAGGCAATCGGCAAATAACTAGACAGGTAGATTTTTACAATCTTGATGCCATTATTTCCGTAGGTTATAGGGTTAATTCAATCCAAGCTACACATTTCAGAATCTGGGCAACCAAGGTTTTGAAAGAGTATATTCAAAAAGGTTTTGTGTTGGATGACGAGAGGTTAAAACAAGGCAGGGACGCTTTTGGAAAAGACTATTTTCGTGAATTATTGGAAAGGGTTCGCTCCATCAGAGCCTCTGAACGCCGTATCTACCAGCAAATCACAGATATTTTTGCAGAATGCTCTATTGATTATGACAAGGATTCGCAAATAACACAAGATTTCTATGCTACGGTGCAAAATAAGTTTCATTATGCCATTACAGGTCAAACAGCTGCTGAAATCATTTATACAAAAGCAGACGGCAATAAAGAACATATGGGATTAACAACTTGGAAACATTCTCCTGACGGCAGAATTTTAAAATCAGATGTCTCCGTTGCCAAAAACTATTTGTCCGAGAATGAAATCAAACGTTTAGAGAGAACTATTTCTGGATATTTTGATTATATTGAGGATTTAATTGAGCGTGAGAATACCTTTACAATGCAAGAATTTGCAAAAAGTGTAAATGAGTTTTTAGCTTTCCGCAAATATGATATTTTACCCGATGGCAATAAAGGTAAAATTTCTCAAAAACAAGCCAAAATCAAAGCAGAAAAAGAATATGATGTATTTAATAAAACCCAACAAATAGAATCCGACTTTGATAAAGAAGTAAAGAAATTATTGCAACAGAAAGGTGAAGCATAATGGAAAAATATTCTTGGGCAAAAAAGAACCAGTTATTCGAAATTTTCGAATAACTGTAATGTAAGGATAGAACCGATGAGTAAGATTGATGATTTGATAAGGCAATATTGTCCTAATGGGGTAGAATATGACATTATAAAAAATATTTGTAATATAAGCAGAGGAAGAGTAATGTCAAAAGAATATTTGAGAGATAATATTGGAGAATATCCTGTTTATTCCAGTCAGACAGTTAATGAAGGAATACTCGGAAAAATTGATACTTACGATTATGATGGTGAATATCTAACTTGGACTACTGATGGTGCTAATGCAGGTTCAATATTTTATAGAACAGGAAAGTTTAGTATAACCAATGTTTGTGGTTTATTAAAGATTACTAATAATAAAGTAAATACAAAATTTTTACATTACTATTTGGGAACGGTAGCAAAAAATTATGTTAATGTTGGTATGGGAAACCCTAAACTAATGAGTAATGTTATGGCGACAATTAAAGTTGCTATTCCCCCTTTACCAGTTCAGGAAGAGATTGTGAGGGTGTTAGATACTTTTACCGCGCTGGAAGCGGAGCTGGAAGCGGAGCTGGAAGCGCGCAAGCGTCAATACGAGTATTATCGCAACAAACTCCTAACTTTTGATGAAAATACAACGGAGGGGGGCAAAATTAAATTTATGCAACTTGGTGATGTCGGAACATTTATCAGAGGCAATGGTTTGCAGAAGAAGGATTTTACGGATACAGGTGTTGGATGTATTCATTATGGGCAAATTTATACCTATTATGGTACTTTTGCAGAACGAACAAAATCCTATGTTTCCAATGAGTTAGCTGAAAAATTAAAGAAAGCACGAACAGGAGATTTAATTATTGCCACAACTAGTGAAAATGTTGAAGATGTTGGCAAAGCGGTTGCTTGGTTAGGTGATGAGAATATTTGTATTAGTGGCGATGCTTTTATCTATCATCATAACCAAAATCCTAAATATATGTCATACCTATTTCAGACAAATTCATTCTTTGAACAAAAGAAAAAATGTATAACTGGTGTGAAAGTAATGAGAATAAATGATGTTGCAATGAGTAAATTTAAATTCGGTTTTCCTCCATTAGAAGAACAGGAAAGAATTGTTGCAATTTTAGATAAGTTTGATAGCCTTGTTAATGACATTTCAGAAGGTTTGCCTGCCGAACTCACTGCTCGCAGGCAGCAATATGAATATTACAGAAATAAACTACTGACCTTTGACGAGGCCGCTTAAATATGGAGTTGATTAATGAATAAAATTAGTGTCGTTGCGGAAAATCCTGAAAGCACGGTTGTTGCCGAATATCAGGGGATGAAAACCAAACAGACCGAATATCAATCCGAGGCAGACCTTGAAAAAGCGTTCATTAAACAACTGCAAAATCAGGCATATGATTATTTGCCTATTCATTCCGAAAAAGACCTGATTGATAATTTGCGCCATCAACTGGAAAAACTAAATGATTATCACTTTACTGACAAAGAATGGGACAAATTCTTCAAGCAGGAAATTGCCAATCCTAATTGTGGCATTAAAGAAAAGACCAAGATAATTCAAGAAGATTACAAAAAAGTTCTTTATTATGAAAAACCCGTTGATAACTACCAGTTTCGCAATATTTTACTGATAGATAAAGACAACATCCACAACAACACTCTACAAGTTATCAATCAGTACGAAACGGATGAAGGCAAAAGAGCCAACCGTTATGACGCAACTGTTTTGGTTAATGGTCTGCCTTTGGTGCATATAGAGTTAAAACGCCGCGGTGTTGATATTAAAGATGCTTTTAACCAAATTAACCGTTATCAAAACGATAGTTTTTGGGCAGGAAGCGGTTTATATGAATTTGTGCAGATATTTGTTATCTCAAATGGCACTTATACCAAATATTACAGCAATACCACCCGTCAATCTCATATCAGTGAAAACTCGGGAACATCTTCCAAAAAAGGCAAAAAGACCAGCAACAGTTTTGAATTTACCTCTTGGTGGGCAGATAGAAAAAACAAACCGATTATTGATTTAATTGATTTTGCTAAAACATTTTTTGCCAAACACACAATTTTAAACATTTTAACCAGATATTGCGTTTTTACATCTGATGAAATGCTGATGGTAATGCGTCCTTATCAGATTGTGGCAACTGAAAGCATTATCAATAAAATCAATATTTCAAGCAATTATAAACAATACGGGACAGTTGATGGCGGTGGATATATTTGGCACACCACGGGTAGTGGGAAAACGTTGTCCTCTTTCAAAACGGCACAACTCGCTCAAAATATGGCGATTATTGACAAGGTTTTATTTGTGGTGGACAGGAAAGACCTTGATTACCAAACAATGAAAGAATATGACAAGTTTGAAAAAGGAGCAGCCAACAGCAACACCAGCACGGCAGTTCTGAAAAAACAGCTTGAAAATTCCAATGCCCGCATCATCATTACCACAATTCAAAAACTAACCTGTTTCATCAAACAGAATAAAGAGCATCCCGTCTATAACCAACATATTGTGATAATTTTTGACGAATGCCACCGAAGCCAGTTTGGTGAGATGCATCAAACCATTACAAAAGCCTTTAAGAAATATCATCTATTCGGCTTTACAGGCACGCCGATATTTGCCGAAAATGCTTATACTGGTTGTAAATCAGACCTTAAAACAACGGCCCAGTTATTCGGAGAACAGTTGCATACATATACAATTGTTGATGCAATCGCTGACAAAAACGTTCTACCCTTTCGTATTGATTATATCAGTACAATGAAAGAACAAGAAAATATTAAAGATGCAAAGGTCTGGGATATTAACCGCGAAAAAGCTCTTGCGGCTCCTGAACGAATATCTCGTATTGTTTCTTATATTTTGGAACATTTTAACCAAAAAACAATGCGCAATGATAGGTCTTACAGCTATAATATTTTAACCAATGTCGCCGACATTGCCAAAGCAAAGAATCGCAAAGATATTGATGAAATTAAACAAAAAGTTCGGCTGACAGGATTTAATTCCATTTTTGCCGTTTCTTCCATTCCGTTTGCCAAACTTTATTATGAAGAATTTAGAAAGCAAATGGCTGAAAAACCTTTGCAAAAACTCAAAATCGCAACCATTTTCAGTTTGGGGATGAATGGTGATGACAATTCCGATGACGGAGTATTTGATGAAAATCCAGAAGATACCAGCAGGTTGGATAAAAGCGACAGAGATTTTCTGGAAAGTGCAATTGATGACTACAACAAAATGTTTGGGACATCTTACGACACATCAAGCGACAAATTCCAAAATTATTACAAAGATGTATCTATGCGGATGAAAAACCGCGAAATAGACCTACTAATTGTCGTCAATATGTTCTTAACTGGCTTTGATGCTACAACTTTAAATACCCTGTGGGTGGACAAAAATTTAAGAATGCAAGGACTGTTGCAGGCATTTTCAAGAACTAACCGTATTTTAAATGCTGTTAAAGCCTTTGGTAACATTGTATGTTTCCGCAATTTGGAAGAAGCAACCAACAAAAGCCTTGCTCTATTTGGCGATAAAGAAGCAGGCGGTATCGTATTGCTCAAAACCTTTGCTGAATATTATAATGGTTATACTGATGATAAAGGGAAATATGTCAAGGGCTACAAAGAGCTTATTGAAGAGTTGGAAGAAAAATATCCAGCAGGGGAACTAATTGTCAGTGAAAAAGAAAAACGAAGTTTTGTTAAACTATATGGTGCAATTCTGCGATTAAAAAATATTCTATCTTCATTTGATGAATTCGCAGGAAAAGAAATTTTATCCGAACGCGATGTTCAAGATTATCATAGCCAATATCTACGGATTTATGACGAATTGCGCCCACAAGGCAAAGAAAAGGACAATGTTAATGATGACCTTGTTTTTGAGATTGAACTGATTAAGCAGGTTGAAATCAATATTGATTATATCTTGATGCTGATTAAAAAGTATCACGAAGGTCATATGGAAGACAAAGAAATCAAAGTTAGTATTTTGAAATCCGTTGACGCCAGTATTGAGTTACGCAGCAAAAAAGACCTTATTGAAAACTTTATTGATTCGCTCACACCAAGCAGCAATGTTGATGAGGATTGGAAAAAATATGTTAATGAACAGAAAATAACAGAGCTGAATAAAATTATTGAAGAAGAAAATTTAAATAAGGAAGAAACCTACAAATATGTCAATAATGCCTTCAAAAATGGTTATGTTCAGGAAAACGGAATACAAATTAATAAGGTTTTACCTCCACTGCCGATTATTGACCCGCAAAAAAGACGGCAAAAAAAGAGAGAAACCGTTATTCAGAAAATTATCGCATTCTTTAATCGCTTCCGCGATATCTCTACTGGCGGGGTGTAAATTATAATTATGGATGGTAATGTAAAAAAATATAAAAAGATTTTGTATTCACTGATAGAACGTACACAACATATTGATTTTGAACTAAATAGCCCCATACAGCACGCAACGGTTTCTTTTTATAAGAAAATGATATCATCTGCAAAATCTGTATTGCATCTTTATAATGATTAATATAATGCATGCATTTTAGCTTCTCATATGTTGGAAGGGCTTATTTTACTTACGTGGATGTTAGATAAACCCAAAGAACGGGTTCGTCAATATGCAGATTTTGGAACAATAGAATTTTTGGAAGGACTACACATCCATCCAGAAGAAAAAGACGATATTCTGAATTTTATAAAGAAAAATAATCTAAAAAGATTATTAAAAAAAGATATTCAGGGACAGGAATTTACTGATGAGGTTTTACTAAATCCCAAAAATTACTATAATAAATGGTACCGCCCAGAAGTCAAAGACATTAGCGATATCGTTCAAAAACTGACAAATAATGGTAATCATCCCGAGATAACCAATATTAAACACAGTTATGACAGATTTTGCGCATACAAGCACTATGCGCCGTATGTAATGATGCCAAGATATGGAACGAGTATGAATATACCAAATTGTGATGAATTTCTTGCCATATCAATAAGTCTGCAATGCTTATATATTACCTTTATGTATGTAAATCTATACCAATTCAACAAAACAGACATACAAGATATTACTCAAAAAACAGCAGGCTTACAGATTTTTTCCCTATTAGATAGGCGATGAGAAAGATGTGCTTATACAAAGATAGTTATATTATATATTCACATTTTCTTCACATAGGAATTTTAATGCGATAACACATTGATAAAACAATATAAAAATTAATATTATTTAACCAAACGCTAATGTTAGTTATTAAATTACAAAAACCTTATTTTAGAAAATGACCAATATTGGGTATTTTCTAAAATAGGAAGCTGCCCACCATACTAAAAAGACCAAATTATAACTGAGAAGCCCTCGTCTTGATAACCTCAATAATCTTATCATAAACGGGATTATAAATTTTTTCAGCAATCGTTATTTCTTTGAATTTTTCTGCCTGCGATATGATTTCTGCTGACAATTTATCCAAAATGTCGTTAATAAGCTGATTCTTAATATCAAGTTCTTTCGCCATTACCATAAAATTGTTTCTGGTAATTCTGTCTGGTTCATACTCTCCGCCGACAGCCATTGACATTTCTTTGGCAAGCTGCGGATAAACCTGCGTAGATACCAAATCATACAACGGAGCTAATACATATCCATTTTCCGTGTGCAGATAGGAAAAGTTCTTTCCGTGGGCATCTGAATTGCCAATTAAGAAGTTGAAAACAACACTTTTCAGAAAATGCAATTCGTCTTTTGCCTTGTTTGCCAGATTATTATGAATAAATTGAAAACATTGTTTAACACTTGGTCCGCCCTCGGTTCTCTGATATTTTTTATTAGACAACCCCAACCCCTGACAAAAATCTTCCTGCTGGATTCGCTCAATGGTATCCAATCGGTCAAACCGTTTCGTCATATAGGCAGTTACTGAACCAAAATCTTTAATTCTGCATTCAGCAACATTTAATCCAACCAGACCAGCTAATTTCATACAAAAATATTCATTATAGATTAAATCAGAAAAATTCCGATTCTCTGGTTTTAAAATCCAAGTAGAGATATACTTGTCTGACGGTTTGTAATACTTGTTATCATCAGGAAAAATCGTCAATGCCAGTTTTTCCTGCGCTCCTGCAAGCGACAAACGGATGCCTTCACCCGTCAATAACGGAGTTTGCGAAAGTTTGCCCAAAAGAGATGCCAACTCATCTTCTGATATTTCTTCCAGCGTATCGTTAAAAACTGGTGTCATATCTTGTGGATAGAGAGAAACAGCACCAGCACATTCCCCGCCTAATTCTCTTAACAAGGCAAAAGGATTATTAAGAGAAACCTGCTTTATCTGTGCAATTTTCTTAACTACATCACCTTCTGGCAACAAATTTGAAAAGAAGCTTCGTGTTTCCTTATCACCAAAAGCTTCTTTCTGTAAAGGAAGCTGATGAGCAATGGATTCTGTCGCATCATCCAAATATTTAAAACTCAATCGGGAATTATGCTCTTTCAAAACACCGATTTTCTTATTATGAAAATAAACATCTAACAAATTCATTGGTTATCTCCGTCAATCTTCAATTTAATTCCCAGCATATCCAGAACATATAAGACCTTACCAATCTGACAGGTTTCTTTGCCCGATTCCAAATCAACAATAAACCGCACACCGACATTGCATAAACCAGCTAACTGTGGTTGAGTTAATTTTTGCTCTTTACGTTTCTTTCTTATTATATCTGCCAAATCTTTTGTTTTCATAAATTTCCCTATCGGTAAATTTTTACCACAAAGAAAACCTTTAAAATAAAAAATTTCCCTATCGGTAAATATACACTATTAAACTACAAAATGTCAATAAAAATTTCCCCATCGGTAAAATTTTGCAAACTAATTTTATTTCACCAACTATTGCATCGTCTAATAATCTCCGCAATTTTTGCGGAGATTGACGCACTTATTCTCCGCAAACTCCATTCAACCTTCGTTTTTCCACCCGTTTATATCAGATGTTTCATCAACGATGGAGTTCAGCAATTCGTCAACTCTGGTGCACCAATCTTTACAGCCTCCTAAATTTGATAGGAGGCTGAAGTTTTTTCTCATTGATATTTCAGGATTTTTTCCATCCATAAAAAAGTTCGCAAAAACGATATTTAAAATACGTCTTTTTTCTTCAATTTGCGAACTTTTGAAAATTGCAAAAGAATTTTGGCTGAAATTCAATACCTTATCAATAGCCTTATCAACATTATCTCCCACGGAAACTAACGGCAAAATCTAAAAAACTCAAATCCGATAAAAAAAACAGGGCTCAAATTTCGGAAACAATTAATCAAACCAGAGAATATCTTAAAACCTATATGTTTTGCCACATAAAAAACAACCTGTTTCCGCCGGTATCGATCAGGATTTCCTATTAAATATTTTACCGTTCTTAAAGCTTATTGACTTTTTACGAACAGAGTCTTAATCTGCCGATGATAAGTTATAATTATGTTTAATCCAGAGGATCCGGTCAAAAAAGCCTCTTAAAATATTCCGGTATAATTATGGAAGAAAGCACTACAGCTCTTATCTTAGTTGGGATCTTTGCCTTTTTGTTCTGTTTTGCCGTTATTATGGCAATATATTATGGCAACAGAACCAAAAAGGAACTGTCCGGGCAACCCGGGGTGTACAAAGGGTCTGCGGGTGAACCTCGCTGGAACGGCAAATTACCTGCAAAAGCAGATGATTATGTTCAACCCCGCTATGTTTATGAAAATCTGGTTGAAAGTACCGATTTTTTACCTGAAAACGGCCGAATTATCGGTTATCGCATCAGTCCTGATTTAGTCATTCACAGCCGGGTACAATATAATGTCAATCCCCCTGTTCTCAACGGGTATATTCGGCGACTGGGCGGAAAATTACTGACTCCCGATGACGTTTTAACATTATTGGATAACTGGCAGGACGTTTCTGCCTTACGTGTGAAGGCCGGAGACGAACCGCTGGGCAAATTTCAGTTCTGGTGCAGTTCTGAAGAAGGTCTTCCCGTATGCTCAAAACTCCAAGACGGACAAATCTTTCTCGAAAACAGGATCGGATTTGCAAAATTTGACGCTCCTCTTATCCTAAAGAGATAAGGCAAAACAAATTATTGTATCGCTCAAACTTTTAAGATTATGATATCCAAAAAAGAAATTGAAAAAATGAATATTGCCTTCGATTTTAGCAGGCAATATACAATAGCAAGGGTTCCCAAAGTTTACCGGAATACAGAACAATTTGCCTTAGAGGTTGTTTACAGCCTCAGACCCTACATATCAGACAAACTGGGAATTGACCACGGAAAGATAATACTGATAGCCGTCAGCAAAAATAATAAAGTTGTCGTATTCTGTGAGAACAACAGATACAGAAATTGGCTTTACAACTGTTTTCATCAGCCTTCTGTGGGAAACGCTCAGTTTTACGATAACACAGAGCCTGAAGTGATTCTGGAAAAATTGAACCTATTATTTCACTGATTTTTTCGGGTTTCATTCGTCATATTGCTTCATCGGCAATATGACGATTTTTTTCGTCTTATGTAAAGTCCGCCTGCAGCTGCAACATATCCTGCCGACCGACAAGTCTTTTTCCCTGCCAATTTATTTATCGGCCAGGACATAACTTTCATCAATACGCCCGAGTATTTCGGACAATTCCGCGGATCCGTCCAAACAAAGCGTAATCCAGTGTTTCTTGTTCATATGGTAGCCTGCAAAATATTTTTTGCCGTCAACCCGCTTTTCAATTTCTTCCGGCCGCATCCGCAAATCTATAATTTCAATTTCGTCATCACCCGGCAAACCGATTTTACTCTTCCGGACGGTTAAAAGTGCGGCATACCATTTCCGATTGTCCGAGCGGCGGACAACGGCATTGTTGGGAAATTTCTGCCATAAATATTCAAAATCGTTCTGATATTTTTCCCTGACGTATTCAATAACCCGCGCGGCATATTCGCTCTTGAAAATCCGGGCGGCAAAACAGCTGTCGGCAACCGCCTGCAAAACCCGGCGGCAATCCGAGCGGACTTTTCCGACAAAACTTCCGACCGCCTCATCCGCCAGGTGCAGTACGTATTCATCTCCCGTATCAGGATCCGTGACCTTGCTTTCAACTTTGCCGTCCGGCATAACGCGAACCGTCAGCGTAAACTGATTTTCCACAATACCGCAGCTGTATACGTAAACACCATTTTCCAAACAAAAACCGAAAGCCGGAAACTTATCCCGAAGCGGCACTTTGTTCTTAAAAATATCATCGTAAAACACGGTACCCTCCGCCGGTAAACAAATTATCCGTCTTCAAGATGCAGCAGCGCCGAAACGCTCACCATCATCACGATCAGTGTCGGCGTCCACACCGCCAGTATCGGCGGAATATAACCGTTGATGCCGAAAGCATAAATTACCTGAGAAAGGAAATAGACCAGAAAACCGGTTGAAATGCCGCCGACGATAAGAAACATCACCCCGCCCCGCCGGTTATTGGGACGCAGCGCAAACACCGCCGCCACCAGCAGCATCGCGCACAGCAGGAAGGGAGAATTCCACAGCGACATATAGCGCATCTGATGCCGCAGCGCCGAGAACCCGGACATTTCGTAAAAATGAATGGTATCGGGCAGATTCCAGAACGAAATTGCTTCCGGATCAATAAAGTTTTCCTTGATCCGGTCAATCGTCAGCGTAGTCTTATAATCAATGTTGTTGATTTTTTCCACCGGCTGGCCGGCTTCGTATATTCTGACGTCTTTCAGCTCAAACTTGTCGCCCTTCAGTTCCGCGGCATAGGCTTCCACCCGTTTCATCAGCTGTGACTGCCGGTCCATTTCCAAAACGCTGACGGTTCTGAGCAGCAGTACGTCTCCCTCCTGACGGACGGATTTGGCTTCCAGCACCAGAAAAGTGTTGTCGTCCACCGCTTCTCTGATCCACAGACCCTTGTTGGAAAACAGAACCGCTTTCGGGTTCTTGGTTTTGAAGCGGTAATCAAGCGTTTCGTAAACCTCGTAAAGATAGGCGGAAATCGGATTGATGACGGTAATGTTGATGATGCCGACCATAAACACCGCCGCCAGCAGAGGCGTCAGAAATCCCCAGATTGAAACGCCGGCAGCGCGGATAATCACGAACTCGTTGCTGCGGCTGACTTTCCAGAAAGTGACCATCGCCGCGATCATCATAATAAAAGGGAACACCATTTCAAACGTACGCGGCATCTTGGAAAAAGCCATCTTCATGACAAAAATCATATCCACGTCCGGCCGGTCGGCGGTACGCCGCAGCAGTTCGATGATCTCAAACATCAGGATCACGCCGGTTACCATCAGCAGCACGGCAATGAAATTAATCAGAATCTGTTTGATCAGATATCGTCCCAAAATAGAAGTCGGCTTCATCTTTTACGTTTCCACAATTAAAAAACCGGGCTCAGCATACTCATATTCCGCTTATTTTGCAAGCAAAGTTTATTCCGCCTTCATTTCTTCGGCTTCTTTGACCAGCGCGTCCACCACGGTTTTGAGGCCGTTTAACTGACGGACACGCTTCATTCTTTCGCCGGAAATGATGCGCCGAATTTTTTCCACCGTGTCTTCCAGTTCTTCATTGACCACCACATAGTCAAATTCGTTCCAGTGACTGATTTTTTCCAGCACCAGATCCATCCGTTTTTCGATCACTTCGCGGCTGTCGGTACCTCTGCCCTCAAGCCGGCGGCGCACTTCGCGGATCGACGGCGGCAGCAGATAAATCGTGACCGCGTCGGCGCCGGCCTTTTCCTTCATCTGCCGGGCGCCCATCCAGTCCAGATCAAACAACACGTCTTCGCCGACGTTGATAAAACTGTCCACTTCCGAACGCAGCGTACCGTAGCGGCTGCCGTACTGGGAATCCACATATTCGTAAAAAGCGTCCTCGGTTTTCAGCCTGTCATATTCCTCGTCGCTGATAAAGTAGTAGTCCACGCCGTTGACCTCGCCTTTGCGCGGCGGCCGGGTGGTAACGGAAACGGAAAATTTGATGTGCGGATCGCGCGCCAGAATCTCCTTGATTACGGTTCCTTTGCCGGTACCCGACGGCCCCTCGATGATAAACATGGTTCCCCGGCGGACTTTTCGCAGATAGTTGATAACGTCTTCCATTTTTTACTCCATATTTTGTACTTGTTCGCGCAACTGTTCGATCACCGCTTTCAGCTCCATGCCGCGGTTGATGATTTCAATATCCGAAGCTTTTGAACAGATGGTATTGGTTTCACGGTTAAATTCCTGACACAGGAAATCAAAGCGGCGGCCAAGCGTCTGATTGGCGGCCAACAGTTCCCGCGCGGTTTTCACATGCGCCGTCAGACGATCGATTTCCTCTCTGATATCCGCCCGGTTGACCAGCAGCACGGCTTCCTGCGCCAGACGCTCTTCGCTGATCGGAGCCCCTTCAAGCAGTTCCGCCAGCTGGGCGGAAAGTTTCTGCTTCAGCAGCGCCGGCTGAGCAACTTCCTGCACCAGAATTTCGATCCGGTCAACCCTTTCTTCCAGCACCGTCTTAATTTTCTGTCCTTCCTGCCTGCGGTCAAACTGCAGTCTGATACAGCATTCTTCAAAACCGGCGCGGAGATTCCGGCAAATTTCCGCCAGCTCTTCCTCGTCAAAACGGTTTTTGACAACTTCCAGCACGCCTTCCGTTTTCAGCAGTTCGGCCGCCGACGGCCGCGCCAGTTCTTCGGGATATGTGCGATAAAGTGTCAAAGCGGCTTCGGTCACCTTGTCCAAAAGCGCTCTGTTGACCCTCACTTCCGCTTCGTTTCTCTCCAAGACAATATCCAGCGTCACGCCAAGACTGCCGCGTTCGAAACAAGAGGCGGCAATGTTCCTCAGATTAAGGCTGACTTCGTCCAGCCACAACGGCAGTCGAACCTTCAAATCAAGGTTTTTACCGTTCACGCTTTTGATTTCCCATACCCAGGAAAGCGAAAAATTTTCCCGTTCCAAACTGCCGCTCTGGCGGGCAAAACCGGTCATACTGGATATTTGCAAAAAAAATCTCCCTAAAATTTATTTTTTGATTATTATATATCGAAAAGCTTAACAATACTTATATAACGGAAAGCAAAAAATGGAAACAAAATTTAAGAACGTTCTCATTACCGGCGCATCTTCCGGCATCGGCGAAGCCATGGCTCTCTACTATGCCGCCAGCGGCTCGGAAAACCTCTTTATCTGCGGCCGTAACAAAGAACGCCTGAACGAAGTCAAACATCAATGCGAAAAATTCGGCGCCAAGGTATATGCCTCGCTGATCGACGTCAACGACCGCGAAAAAATGCGGGCCTGGATCAACCAAAGCAACAAAAAAGCGGCGCTTAACCTGGTGTTGGCCAACGCCGGCGTCGCCACCATCAAAGAAAACGACGAAAACGTCTACAACACTTTCAATACCAACGTTTTCGGCGTATTAAACACGGTTCTGCCGGCGGTTGCCCTGTTCTCCAAACGCCGCGGCAAAGGCGTAAAAGCGATTGCCATGCTGAGCTCAATCGCCGGTTATCACGGTCTGGCCGGCTGTCCGTCCTACAGCGCCAGCAAAGCCTGCGTCAAAGCTTACGGCGAAGCGCTCAGGGTCTATCTGGCGCCGAAAGACATTCAGATCAGCGTCATCTGCCCGGGTTTTGTCAAATCACGCATTACCGACAAAAATACCTGCCCGATGCCGTTTTTCATGCCGGCGGAAAAAGCGGCAGGCATCATCGGCCGCGGCCTGGAAAACAACGTCGGCCTGATTGCTTTTCCCTGGCCGATGCGGCTGGCCGTCTGGTTTTTATCCGTTCTGCCGAACTGTGTCAGCAGTTTCATCTGTTCCAAACTGCCTTACAAGGTGTAACTGCGCCGGCAAAAACCCTGTTTACCCAAACCGGAAAATTTAAAACAAAAAAAGAGGAAATTTGCCGATTCGACAATTTTCCTCTTTAATTTTTCCCTTTTCTCTTTTACCGGTCTTTAAATAACGCCTTCCAGCCGACCATCAGCATGACGATTGCGGCAATCAGGGTTATGATAAAAGCGTCAGCGTTGATAAAAACGCAGACTGCGATAAAATATATCGCCAGATTTTTGTAATCCTCCCTTTTTAAGAAAATTACAATCGGAGCCACCATCACGATTAAAATTACAATCGCCAGCACTCCCAACGCCATCAAAAATGTTTCCGCCATATATGTTTTATTTTTTATTTTCAAAACAAAAAAGCTGACACATATGCAGAATCTTCCGTGGCGCAGAAAATTGAAACATACATATTGTCAGCTTAATATCTCAAATTTTTTATTTTCAGAACAAAAAAGCTGACGCATATGTCGAATCTTCCGTGGCGCAGAAAATTGAAACGAACATACGGTCAGTTTAATATCTCAAATTTTTTATCTTCAAAACAAAAAAGCTGACGCATATGTCGAATTTTCATGGCGCAGAAAATTGAAACGAACATACGGTCAGCCTTTAAAAAATACGAAATTTCACAGGCATCATCATACATTCATTTCATTTGGCGCAGAAAAGAGAAGTATAATAATTGACCTAAAAACAACAAAATCGTATTTTGTAAAATTGATTATAGTCCTTTGGACAAATTTCCGCAAGCAAAAAATCCTTACACGGCGCGCCGCCAAACCGCGGCAATCGTTAAAATCTTGCTTCCGGCAGAGAGTTCCTGGCATAAA
>OHSF01000766.1_pt1 | contig 17246 bp, 13 predicted proteins | sample 1578551 | NCBI WGS metagenome assembly OHSF01 (sample SAMEA3879601, study PRJEB24766) | human gut metagenome | biome: human-associated habitat; feature: feces | place: USA | collected 1985/1987
AACATACTTCCGCTGATCGCTACTGCAACATAACCGAGATTTCCGACAAACATCATGATTGGCTGCATCATACCGGACAAAAACTGTGATTTCCATGCGGAATCATAGAGAATATCATTCGTTTTCTCAAACTCTTCAATCGTATCTTTCTCGCGGTTAAATGCCTTGATGACAAGGTGACCACCGTATACCTCTTCCACCTGTCCATTGATGTGTCCAAGATACTCCTGCTGTGTTTTGAAATATCCCTGTGACTTCTTAACAACGAAAGAAACAAGTCCGACTGATATTGGAAGTATTATAACCGCAATAAGTGTCATAAGCGGTGAAATACTGAGCATCATCACAAGCACGCCGATCAGTGTTGCAACGGATGTAATGATCGTGGTAATACTCTGGTTCAGTCCCTGTCCCAACGTATCTACATCGTTGGTGATACGGGACAATACCTCGCCGTAAGTACGGCTCTCGAAGTATTTCATCGGCATGCGGTTGATTTTTTCTGAGATTTCTTTTCTGAGCTGGTAGCACACTTTCTGTGTGATCCCGGTCATGATCCATCCCTGGATAAAGTTGAAAACCGCACTGCACAGATACAGACCAAGCACAAACAAAAGAATGCTTCCAATCTTTCCAAAATCAATGCTTCCGGTTCCCTGAATTTTCGCCATCAGACCTTCCGATAATGCAGTGGTCGCTTTTCCTAAAATTTTCGGTCCTGCAACATTAAATATGGTAGAACATGCTGCAAAAAACATGACAACAAAAATTGCAGCTTTGTATTTTCCGATATAGCTCATCAGCTTTTTGATGGATTTTTTGAAGTCCTTCGGTTTCTCGCCCGGCTGCATGCCATGTCCCATCGGTCCTCTTCTCCGTGGCTGATGTGTTTTAACTTCCTGTTCTCTACTCATTCAAAGCCACCTCACTTTCCTCAAGTCCAAGTTCTTTCGCGGATAACTGTGATTTTGCAATCTGCCGGTAAACTTCGCATGATTTTAACAGTTCTTCATGTGTACCCTTGCCGACAATTTTTCCGTCATCGAGCACTAAAATCTGCTCTGCATGTAAAATGGTACTGATACGCTGTGCCACGATGATCACAGTACTGTCTTTTACATTCTCAGCAAGCGCTTTTCGCAGTGCCGCGTCTGTCTTTAAATCGAGCGCCGAGAAACTGTCATCGAAAATAAAGATTTTCGGATCTTTTGCAATCGCCCTTGCAATCGCAAGACGCTGTTTCTGTCCACCGGAAACATTGCTTCCGCCCTGCGCGATTGCACTCTCATACTTGTCATCCTTCGCCTCGATAAACTCTGTTGCCTGTGCAATCTCTGCCGCTTTCTTAATCTCCTCGTCTGTCGCATCATCTTTTCCAAAACGAAGATTCGAAGCGATCGTTCCGGAAAATAATACACCTTTCTGTGGAACGAAACCAATCTCATCACGAAGATCAGACATCGTAATGTTTCGGATATCTTTTCCATCGAGTGTAATACTTCCGTCTGTCACATCATATAAACGTGGAATCAGATTGACCAGTGTGGATTTACCACAACCGGTACTTCCAATGATTGCGGTGGTCTGTCCCGGTTCCGCTGTAAAATCAATGTCATGAAGCACATCTTCCTCCGCACCCGGATATTTGAAATTCACATGGGAGAATTTCACAACTCCATTGTGTGTTGTCACTTTTTCCGGCTCTTTTGCGTCATGGATCGAGGATTCTGTCTGAATGACCTCATCAATACGGTCTGCTGCAACGGCTGCACGAGGAAGCATGATCGACATCATCGTGAGCATTAAGAATGACATTACGATCATCATCGCATAAGTGATAAACGCTGTCATTGCGCCGACCTGCATCGTTCCTGCATCAATTTTGTGGGCACCCACCCAAACGATACCAACGGAAAGAACATTCATGATCATCATCATTCCCGGCATCATAAAGGTCATGACACGGTTGGTAAATAACATTGTTTTTGTCAGATTCTTGTTTGCCACATCAAAACGGTCTTCCTCTTTTTTCTCCCTGCCGAATGCACGGATAACCGAAAGACCGGTCAAAATTTCTCTGGATACCAGGTTGATATTATCCACTAACTTCTGCATTAACTGGAACTTTGGCATAGTGACTGCCATCAATACCATCACATAACCAAGGATCACAAGGATCGCAAGGACAATGATCCATCCCATTCCGGCTCCGGTCTGCACGACTTTTAACACACCGCCAATGCCTAAGATCGGTGCATACGCTACCATACGAAGCAGCATAACTGAAACCATCTGGATCTGCTGGATATCATTCGTGCTTCTTGTAATCAAGGAAGCGGTGGAAAATTTATCCATCTCTGCATTGGAAAATCCAACAACCTGTTTAAATACTTTCTCTCTTAACGTTCTTCCGATACCTGCACCGACACGCGAAGCAAAGAAGCCTACTAAAACCGTCACGATTCCGATCATCAGCGCCATGCCGACCATTTTCAGTCCGGCTGTGACAAGATAACTTTTCTGAATCTTTTCCACGTCAATTCCTGCCGCTTTATCGCAGGATACCGCATAGGCTGCGCCCATGGATTTCACAAGGGAACTTCCCATTGTATCAATGGTCTCTTCCATGCTGTCTCTCATGGAAAGTAAGGTGTCTTTTTCCAGAGTACCGACATCTGCTCCGGTCGGTTTTGCAACATGCTCTTTTACTTCAGAGTCTTCCATCACACTCATCTGATAATTCATAATGAGCGGAACTGCCAGTGTATCATCAATCTCATTTAATTCTGACTCAGATGTCATCTGCAGCCGGTAAATATCACCGTCTTGCTCATAGATACTCTCCCAGAGATCTGCCTCCTCATCCGTCATGAATAACTCTGCCGTTTCAAACTCATCCGCAGTCAATGCCTCCGGCACTACATGTTCCACACCATAGTTCTGGATACCAACATCAATGATATCCGATGTGTAAGACGGTAGTGACAGATCACACCATGCCTGCACAAAAAGCAGTGCAAAGATGATAATGATCGACTTCCAATACGGAATCATATTCTTAAAAATCTTACTCATCTTCCTTTTCCTTTCTTCTGCCTTGCCCTTTTCTAGCTTCAATCTCTTTTTCCGCAATATGATAAATGTTATCCAAATAAGAAATCAGGCGTTTCATATCTGCCTCATCCACCTGTGACATCACAGATTTGCCGAAGTCCGCCATGATCTGCCTTGCTTCCTCTGTCAGACGTTCTCCCTCTGCAGTCAGTTCCACATACGTATTCCGTCTGTCATTTTTATTGATATTCCGCTCCACATATCCGCGCTCTTCTAACCCTTTTAAAGTTCTGGAAATCGCGGATGGAAGCATTTTCGCTCTGGATGCAAGTTCCGAAATGGTAATCTTTCCATTCTCCCCTTTATCCATAATCGTACACATTACGAAAAAATCTGTCCTGTTGATCATCGGAAACATCTCCGCAAATTTCAGCTTGCGGAACTGATTCATCGCGCGGAACAGTTCTTCATATAATTTATCCATAATTCACTCACCGCCCGTTATTAGTTAACATTGTTATGTATTAAACGTGTTAAATAATAACGCCGGCAAATATCTGTGTCAAGATATCTGTCGGTGTTTATAATAATTTTATAATTTGGTAATTATGAAGTGCCAAGGCAATTTCATAAATTTGCAAAACCTGTTGGCGCGAATGAGCGCATTTTACATGATTTTATGGATTCTCTCCAAAATATCAGCCACCTCATGCATCTCCATCTGACCTGGTGCACTCGCCTTTTTGTGTGCCGCAAAAGTGACCGCTGCGCCAAAACTCTCGCCGCACAGCCTGCTGATCATTCCCATCTTTCCCATGGACATTGTGATGACCGGCGTGTCCGGATTCTCTTCCTTAAACTCATTCGTCACAGATAAAAGTTTTAAAACATCCTCCATATTCTGTGGCATAACTGCAAGTTTTACAATATCTGCACCTCCTGCACACATCTGTTCTAACAGCATCTTCATAACTTCTCTGTCCGGCGTCTCATAAAAATCATGGTGGGAGGCAATGACTTTCAAGCCCTGCTTATGAAGCTTTCTGATTTTTCTTGCCGGATGCTCCTCCTCAAAAAATTCCAGATCAAGCAGATCCACGCATCCTGACTCTGCCGCAAGATCATGAAGGTCGTTCAGTTCATCCGGTGCGAGTTCTCCCATACCGCCCTGTTTTTTGGTTCGGAATGTATATAAGAAGATCTTCTCTTTCATGCACTCTGCCGCAGCCGCAAACACTTCGCGCACTGCGTTGTAATTCTTATAATCCACGAAAGTATCTATACGCCATTCCACTATATCTGCTTCACTTTTTGCAAGTGTCCGTAATTCGTCTATGATCTCTTCTTTATTGCTTTCCATAACCGGAACGCATAAAAGTGGTTTTCCTGTTCCAATTGTTTTTCCTTTAATCTCCATATGCCTGTCCTGCTCCTTTTTTATCCATCCTAAACCGGATTTGCGAAACTCTGCCTGATTTATGTTCCACGATCATTTCTATTTTAAAACACCAGACTCTAATATTCAATGCATGCAATATAAATAGTATTCATGGAGACTATAAAAAATTGGAACATCTGTGAATTTGACAATTTATTCACAATCTATTAGAATGACTGTTAGTATAATCTACTAAAGGAGAGTTTCACATGAGTTTCACATTTTTAAACGAATTACCTTCTCCTGCCCAGATTCAAGAAAGATATCCTCTGTCAGAGAAATTGCAGGAGTTAAAAAAACAGCGTGATGCAGAGATCAGCAATGTGATCAAAGGTCTTGACAACCGTTTTCTTGTCATCATCGGACCGTGTTCTGCAGACAACGAAGATTCTGTATGCGATTATGTCAGCCGTCTCACTTCCATTCAGGAAAATGTCAAAGACAAGCTGATCATCATCCCACGTGTGTATACAAACAAACCACGTACCACCGGCGAAGGCTACAAGGGAATCGCTTCCCAGCCTGACCCTGAAAAAGCACCGGATATGGTGGAAGGTCTGATCGCCATGCGCAAAATGCACATCCGTGCAATTGAAGAAAGCGGTCTCACCTGTGCAGACGAAATGCTTTACCCGGAAAACTGGGGATATGTAGAAGACCTGCTCTCCTACGTTGCGATCGGTGCACGTTCGGTTGAAGACCAGCAGCACCGTCTTACCGTCAGCGGTTTTGATGTTGCATCCGGGATGAAAAATCCAACCAGCGGTGACTTTGCCGTTATGCTCAACTCCGTTTATGCTGCCCAGCATCCACACCATTTTGTTTACCGTGGCTATGAAGTAGAGACAACCGGAAATCCATTAACCCACGTTGTACTCCGCGGTGCCGTCAGCAAACACGGCAACAGCACGCAGAACTATCACTATGAGGATCTGATCCGTCTCTGCGATATGTATGCCAAAATGGATCTTGTGAACCCGGCTGCCATTATTGATGCAAACCACTCCAATTCCGGCAAGCAGTTCAAAGAACAGATCCGTATTGTTAAGGAAGTCATGCATAACCGTCAGTTATCGCAAGACATCCATAACATGGTAAAAGGTGTGATGATTGAGAGTTATATTGAAGAAGGTTCTCAGAAGATCCACGACCATATTTATGGAAAATCTATCACAGATCCCTGCCTTGGATGGGAAGATTCCAAAAAACTGATTTATGATATTGCGGAGATGTGTAAATAAAACAGATTTTTTATTTTCCTCTACAAAAAAGTCTGCCGACAGGTGCTACCTGCCAGCAGACTTTTTTCATGCACCATGCAGTGCTCTTTTTTCATCATAGATCTGATTTTGATTATTCCGCACGGGACATAGCTTCTTCGTAATCTTTTGTGCCTTTCCAGATCTCATCTTTGTAAGGATTCTTCTTTAACTTCACAGAACGTTTGATGATTGCAGCGAATACAACAACGTTGACTACAATTGAAAGAACAGAGATCACACCCTGTGCTGTAGGATCTACTGCTGTTGGATGTGTAGCTGCATCCATGAATCCATCTGCGTAAAGTCTTGGGATAACTGCGAATTTACCCTGATCCTGGAATAATGGGAATACCTGGGCAAACATACACCATAATGCTAATGTGTTAGCACGGTTCTGAATCCAGCCACCTTTGTTCCAGAATGCTGCAGCAAATGTAGGTGCAAGTAATAATGCAACACCACAATACCAGGAATGAGTCGGAAGGTTTAAGTAAGTATACTGGAAGTTCCATACATCATAAGCTAAGATGAACATCCATGTCATATCCGGCCATAACATATCATCTTTTTTCTTAGATGTGTAGATTCCCCACCAGCCTGTCATACATAAGATATTGATAATACCTGCAAGACCGTTGAGAACGTTCCACCATCCACCATATAACCATACGCCTTCAGATGATAACCACCAGCTTGTTCCTGTCTCTGCGAGTGCTTGTGCACCTCTGATGGCAGATTCGAAATCGCTGCATACTGCGATCAAAATGTTGATTGCTACGATGACAAATGGGAAAGCCTTAAACCACTGTGTTTTTCCAATACCCCATTTGTATTTGAGCATCATAAAACCAATACATCCAGCTGTAGCTGCATATAACTTCGCATAGTGGAACCAGCTTGTCATATGTACATATGTATTGTTATTGAGCGCCCATTCAGCCCCCGCTGCTGCTGAAACGTAAATTGCAATAAAGTAAACTGTCAGAATGATCGGAAGAACAACGAAACATAACATTCCGCCGGCTTTTGTACGTCTGGCAATTTCATTTGCAAGTACGAGACAGGTAAAAACTAAAATCCAGCCAAGAAACTGCCATGCAGCTCCCTCGCCGTAAACCTGAAACAACAGTCCATGATTTAACATATTGTTTCCTCCCTCATAAAATTATTATTTCTGGTCATACCAGTGATTGTTATGATTTTAACACTTTTTTTATAAAGTTTCAACATTATTTACATTTTCATATACTTTTTGACAAAACTGTATATTATTTCTAGCTGATCATTTCCCTTTTTTTGGGGATTTTCGGAAAAACTCTTCAAAAATGTTCACAAGGATATTCTTACTTTAACTGATTTTGCATTAAAAAAGATGTTCTGTGGTACAACCAGAGCCACGAACATCTTTTTCCTTATATTATCCATTTGTACAAGCTTATAGATATCAATCTCTCAAGGGTTATTTTTCATCCTCGATCACAAGTTTTCCTGCTGACACTTCCATAAATACACTCTCCGGGTCTGCCTTTTTCATCGCAAGCAGTAATTCCCACAGATTGTGGATCTGATTTGCCAGCACACCGGACGCCTGAATCGCATATGGCAACAGCATTGGAAGCTGGAACACGCGGATTCCGAGCGGTGGGAGGAAGATCATGTTGGTCGTATGCACCTTATCTCCGGCAGTTTTGATCATCTCATAGGTGATCATCAGAAAATCCTGTCCCTTATATTTGCAATAATAGGAAACATAACATTCATCGATCGTCCAGGAAACACCATCCTCCACTTCGACCGGTTTCTCGGATACTTCATTATTTTCCGTTGTCTGCACACTGAGGTTCCAGCGGATTTTTCCATCCTTCGTATCATTGTACATCTCTGTCAGCATATGACTCAATTCTTCTGGTCTTTTCATTGTTTTTCTCCTTATGTTGTTCTTTTCTATTTCTCCAACGCATGTTCCCCGATGCGCACTGCATGCACTACAAAACGTTTTCCCGTGGTGGAACAGGTCGACAGTGTCATAATATGATCGTCTTTCGTCACGTTCACTCCTGTATCATCATAGGACTTTTGCTTCATCTTATCAATAAATTTTTGAAAAGTCTCATCCGGTGCAAAGCCAACCGTGTAAACTTCGTCGGTTTCCGGCACATCATAGTAGGCAAAAATCTGATAACGGTACGCACACTCTGATGTATAGATTGTAAAAAACTGATGATCTTTATAAAAATCCTCTGTTTTATATTTTTTCAGGCTGCCAAACATGCTTAAGTTTTTCATGTTATGTCCATATAAAATCGTATGGTAATCCTGAAAATCCGGTGTGTTCATCCCCTCCATAAAAATACATCCGGCAATCGTCTGATTTCCGTAAATATCCGTGCGAAGATACTTCTCATCATCCCCGGAATATAAAACCGGATAACTGAGCTGCTCCAGATTGTCAAACCGTATCCAGCCGATAATATCCGCATTGACCTGCTGCAACTCTTCCAGATTCACATCCACATCTGTGTACCACCACGAATCATCCCCGCCTGTCTCCTCTGCCACTTCCGTATTCTCCGGTTTCTCTGAAACATAGGTGTCCTTTAATGCGTCATAGGTGTCGTTGGACTGTTTGTAATTCAAAAGATCCGGCACCAGCATAATGAGTGCTGCCACGATCAGCGCTGCGCCAAGAAGAAAAAGAAGAACCGTTGACCGGCTGCTTTTATTTTGTTTCATGCCCGTTTCTCTCCCACTTTACTCTGCTGTGCACGTAAAAAACTATCTGCACTGTTTTAGATTGTACCACAAAATGAGCAGACCTCATAGTCCCTATGAAAAGTCTGCTCAGATGTTTTACCTTTTATTTAGTTGAAAGAAACCTGTGCAAGTGCGTCTGTGTAATTTTCAAAACCGGCTGCCTGAACTGCACATGCAGAAACTTTAATATCGGTAAATGTGGTATCCTCTGTCACATTGTTTCCAACCGTTACTTCTTCAAAGATGGTTGAATGAGCGGATTTGGAAATCACATCTTTTTTTGCATATACTTTGTAGTCAATGTTATTTAAGTTCTGTGCTGTTTTATAAGCGTCTGTCACATCTACCCAGTCAGAAGCATATGTGATCGTAAGTTCCGGGTTTTCATTCACAATTTTCGCAAATACCCATGCGTCCTGTGAATCATCTGCCATGTGTACGGTCGGATCTTTGTATACCACTTCTCCTGCAACCAGATCCTCGTACTTATTTTCTTTTACCGTCCACTCTCCGGTGCCATCAGCATCCACATACAGATTGCTGTTTTCATCTCTTGCCACTTTGGACTCGGATAAACCGCCTGTCAGCGGATCATCATCAAAGTTTACATTGCCGACGGTAAAGGTGTTGGTGACAGTTCCGGTTGTGCTCGTCAGGTAAGCGAATGTGCTGCCTGCACCAATTGCTCCAAGCAGGCTGATTGCTCCAAGCAGTGTGACTAATTTTGTTTTCTTCATAATTTCTGATCTCCTTTTTCATTTCATGATAATCTTTTCATTCTTATGTACTTTCCATTCTGCAACTTGCGATTCCTGCCCTATCAGAAACCGTTTTGTTACGATACTGTTTTATCACTCAATGGTCACACGGCGGTCATATATCAGAAATTTCAGTAACGTTTCTTCATTCCGTATCTGAAATTTTCTTCTTATCCTCCTCTAAAATATCCGGGATGAAGTTTAAGAGGATCAGCACAATTAAAACACCGCACACCACCGCAATACCGAGCGGTGTCTTTGCATAAATGGAAATATATCCAAGATACGGGATATGAAATGCATACACCCCGATGATCTGCTGCCATGCAACAGGAGCTGCATCTGCAATATTATTAGCGTCTCCCTGCGTGACAACGGTCTGTTCCTCCTTATCCACCGAAATGATCCTGTGCGTCACCAGCGTTCCCGCCGGAAGCTGATAAGTGACGACTGCTCCTTCCCTCGCCTCACTCGCGGCAAAATTTTTATCATAGACGATCGCCCCGACCGGGATCCCGGGTTCCATGCTGCCGCTCAGGACCGCATACTCATCATATCCAAGCATTTTCGGGACAAACAGAAAGCCTGCGATCACAAGCAGTCCGAGAAATACCACCATTGATAATACACTGCAAATTTTCCTTGTCATTTTCTTTTGCGCCTTTCTGACTTATTTTGTTACTTCTGCAAAAAATCCCTTCAAAACCGGAAGTTCCACTTGATCTTTGGCCTCATAACTTCCGGCAAACACTGCCTCCTGATAAACCGTGATATCAAAATTTTTTGTCACATTTCCAATTTTTACTGCATCAAATAAATTATCCGTGTTCTGCCCCGGTGCAACCGGACTGTTGTAGTAAAACCAGCCGATCCCGTCACCGTCAGGATCATACAGCGTACTCTCGGTCGCAATGCTGTCCGCTGCCTTGCCTTTCTCCGAAAAAGCAGTTCCGTTCCAGGTACCGTTTAACAGCGTCACTTCTGTCTGTTCCGGTGAGATCGTGATCCTGACCCGGACAAATGCATCTGAAATTCCGGTGTTTTTCACGCTCGGATTTTTTTTCACGGTGCTGCCTGCTCTGATCCCGCCCTCAAACTCTTCCTCGATCTCAGTTGCCACTTTTGCCGCCTGAAACGTATTGGTCACCATTCCTGCTGTTGCTGTGATAATTGCAAATGTTGCTGCTGTTCCAATAATTCCAACCATCAGTGCAATTGTGATCACAAATATTTTTTTCTTTTTCCATATTTCTTTCATACACACTGCCTCCGATTATTTACGCACATCTGTTGTGGAATGATTATCAACATCTGTCGTCCTGGTTGCTTTTTCATGGATCACAAATTGATTTTTCACGGCATCTGTATCCGTGAGTTTTCCATCGCTTCTGGTCTTATTGTTTTTGGCTGTAACATTCACACAGTCTGCCTGCAAATGTAAATCTGCCGCTGTTGTGACAAAGTCCTCTGCGTCAAAGCTGCAGACCTCGTCTCTGCTGCGGATACCAACCGCAAATTGTGCGCTGTTTCCGGCAATCTGTGACGCACAGTTTGTGTCTGCGGTAAACTCTTTTAACGTAAAGCCCATCGTGTCAAGTTCTTCTACTTTATAGATTCCCTGCGCAAGTCCTTCCAGCGTCGTCTGCGCTTTCACATTGAACATTCCGGCTGTCGTGGTCTGATCCTCTGCGCTGTTCTCTCCAAACCTTAACGTCTTATAATAAACATCGCCTGTCGTCTGATTGGTGATCTTAAATGTAAAAATCGGATCCCCCTCACACGCTCTGATATCTTTTTTACTGATTTTCTTTGTGATCGTAAGCGTTCCCGTTTTCACTTTCACGTCATATTTTCCTGCATAGGCTTCCCCATCCGCATGCGCTGCCTCCACCTGTGTCTCATTTTTATAGATCACACCGTTTAACGTGGAGTTTGCGTTGGAAGCATCTGTCGCTTCCTCCACCGGCAGAAATGCTTTTGCGTAATACGTGGTATCCTGTTTAGGTCTCTCTTTTTTCAGGTTTTCCTGCGTGATCTCCTCACGGCATCCTTTGTCCGTGTAGAACGTCAGATACACCTGTGACATTCTGGCACTGTCTGCATCTTTCATGCGCACTGCCGCATCATCTGCATAGTTTTCCAGATTTTCCCCGAGAAAAATCGTATCTGTTGTGTCTGTGATCTGATACGCAATTCTCACATTCACGGTCGGCTGCGGCAATTCCAGCTGTGTGCCGCCAAAGCTTAAAAAGGAATCCGGATTTACATTTGTAGTCATATTATTTCCACCCAGACAGGATTCTTTTGCCACGATATGGATTGTTTTCTGCCAGCCGGAGGCGCTGTTTTCCTTCGGCTTTACTTCCTGATCAAGCCAGCTGACCGTCGTTGTGCCATCCTCATTGACCGTTACCTGTGCGCCATCCGCTCTCAGACGTTGGATCTCGGCATCTGTCAGCTCAAATTCCGCATCAATAATGTCCGTCACCTGCACTCCGGTCAGGGATCTTGACTGTGTGATCGTGCTCTGGATGTTCTGAAAGATTTTGTTTAACTCCTCCGCAGTATCCGCCGTAAATGCACAGCCGGCTGACGCCACTTTCTCTCCCAGCCATGTGGCAGTCCCATTATTTAAACCAAGCCCGACTGTGATGACCGTATAGCCTGCCTCTTTCAGCTTCACCGCTGATGCTTCTGTCCCCGTTTTGTCATTGCTGTCCGAAGGCTCTCCGTCGGAGAACAGGATCACATATTTTTTGTTGCCATCTTCTGCCTTCTGCAATTCGCTGTATGCATGCTCCAATCCTTTCTGTGGAGAGGTACCGCCGTCCGCAAAAAGCGCATTGACGGACTTTAACATCTCATTTTTATTTACCTTCGAAAGACCGTGGTTTAATTTGCCCTCGGTACTGCTGTTCCACCCATTGCCAATGCCATAAAAGGTGGCGATTCCGACCAGACTGTCCGGTGATGTATCGGAAATACCTGTCACAAATCCGCTGGCGGCGTCTTTTAACGCAGAAATCTTAGACGTCCATACTGCCATCACATCACTGTCTGAAATGCTCTGATAACTGCCGTCCACATACTTTTTCCATTGTCCGTCGATATATTTTACCGGATACTTCGCATACACATTACCGGATACAGCCGCCGTTCCCATTCCGACACTCTTATCGTACGTCCATGGCCACCAGCCACTCTTTTCATATTTATTCCAGTAGTACACTTTATTGATATCCATCTGATTCTTCACACTGCTGAATTCTCCGATGTCCTTTAATTGATTTTCACCGGACAAAATTTCATTCATCGAGCCGGACAGGTCAAATACCATCATGGCATCCACTGTCTGTATTTTTTCAACTGTGCTCTGCGAGGTTGCGAGCGAACTTGCGTCAAGATCGATCTGATACTCTCTGTTCTCCCAGTCCGTCAGTTTCACTGTCTTATGATATTCCACATCCTTCTCCGTAAAATCAACCGGCTCCTCCGGCGGGATATCCGGCACGTCGTCGTCCACCACTTTGATCACGTCCGCATTCGGAAGCGTAAACTTCATGTTACAGTTTGCCTTTCCTGCACCGCGCTCCATATATAAAATGGTCAGATGATGTTCTTTGTTTTTGTCTGTCCTGTCAATATATTTCCAGAGATCGACCGTATCTGTCAGAGCGTCATGGATACCGCCAAGATCAATGACCACCTGTTTTCCATCCAGAATCACCCAGAGATCATCATCCCCGGTAAAAGAATAGTTCAGTTCCCCGATATAATCTCCAAGTGTAAAGGTTACGTCATAGCGGATTCCAAAATAAAAATTATTATTTCCAAATGGCAGGAAATCCGCCCCCGCAGTTGCTGCCACGTTGTCCTCTTTGTCTAAAACTTCTTTCAGTTCGTAAGTGTCACCACTTTGTGAAAATTTTAACCTATATCCTCCTTTTACTGTCAGTCCTTTTGTCTCTGCCGCAGCTGCTCCGTCTTTCGGAAAAACGCCCGGTTCATTCACACTGAAAAGAACTTCTTTGTAATCATCACTTAACCCTGTAACGATCCCTGTTTTTTTCGCATTTTCTCCAGTTCCTCCGGTATACACGTTGATATGCTGGTCGTCTGTGGTTCCGTTTTGACCTGTTTTTTTCGTGACGGTGTCATATTGATTTTCACTTAAATTCTGAGATACCGTTCCGACCGTGAAACGGTTGTCTTTTTGTTCAGACGGATAGTTGGAATCCGCATTGATACTCAGATCCGCCCTCTGCTGTCCGGCTTTGTCATAAGGGATCACCTCGTAGTCATAAAACGATGCCTCACCGATATAGTCCGTATTTTTTGCCTGATAAAAAACTTTTACAACACTGTCCTCATGGATCTCAATGTTTTCAAGTTCACTTTGGGAAAATGCTTCTCCGTTTACCTGCACATGATCCACATCCCAGTTTAACGCCTTATTGTAGTCGCTGATTTTTGCTCCCGGTGCCATCGTGCAGACATCATCGCTGTAAATTTTTGCACTCTGCTCATCCTGCGCCTGATATTTGCTGTTGTCATAATGTTCGATGGTCACGGTCACGTTGTTATCTCCATGATTGACGATGACATATTTCGAAAAATGATCCGTGCCAAATGTCACCTCGCCGTCGGCAGAAGTGTTCGCATTCATATCCAACATCTCATTTTTTGTCTCATCAAAATGATACACGCTCGCCGAATCGCCCTCTTTCACCTGCGCAAGCGATAACTGCACCTGCACGGTTGCCCCGGGCTCCACTTCTTTTCCATCTTTTACAAAGGAGATGTCATAAGCCACAACCTCTTCTTTTTCTTTCGACTCGCCCTCCATCGCTTTATCGATGGATGCTTCCATTTCTGCTGTGACGGCTACCGGTGCCACGACAAGCTCTGCGCCTGCCGGAAGATCGGTCTCATTCGAAAGTGTCACGACCACGCGGACTGCGTCATTGGAATAGTCGAAGACGGTTTTTAATTCCGGTTGTTCTGTCTCCTCTGTGTTCTCCGTCTCCTCGATTGCTTCAGCCGCCTCAGTGCTCTCGGTCACTTCTGTGTTCCCGGTCACTTCGGTGTTCTTGATTGCCTCTGTCGTCTCAGTGTTCTCCGTGTTACTGGTCACTTTCGTGCTCTCGCTGTTCTCTGTATTCCTGACTTTTTCTGTATTTCCTGTTCCATCTGGATCTGACACATTTCCTTCCTGCCCGGTGCTTTCCTGCCCTGCATTTTTCGTCTCATTCAACATCTCTGTGGAAATTTCCGTAAAAACATCCGTGGTGTCTACACTTGTCGCATTGGTGACGGTCACATCGGATGTCAGCAAAGCCAAACATAACAGGAATGCTATCACTTTTTTTACACTCGCTGCAAATTTCATAGAATCCTCCTTACTTTTGCCCTTTGATCTACTGTTTTCTCTTCCAAAGATCTCATCCACTGTATTTGTTTAAAATATGTTCCGCTGTTTTCACTTTCTCTATATGGATCTTGATTTTCAGATTCCGGTAAACTTTATGATCCTGATAAAATTTTGAAATAATCCGGTTTGCGGCCAGCATTCCACCCTCATAAGTGCATGCAGAAAGCAAAATCACATACTGCGAATCACTGAACTGCGCCACTGCATCCCCGGGACGGAGCGATTTTTTCAATGTCTCCGCCAGATGTGGCATCGCATTGCGGATACGGAACAGATCTACATCACTGACCCCGCTTCCGGTATGCTCCCCCGCCTTTAAAGTCAGAAGGAGGATATATTCATTTTCATCAAAACGCGCTGTCTTTCTCACCTGAAGCCTGCAAATTTCCCGAAAGACCGGATACCCGCACAAAAACGCTCCCGCTGGATTCTGTTCTGCAATATCCTGATGTACCTGTGCAATTCCCTGCACATTTCCGCTTTTATTCTGTCTCAGTAATTTGTCATAAACGCCCTTTAATTTTGACAGTCCACAAATTCCAAGCTGCTGCTGCAACGTCCGACAGGCATTCTCGTACACTTCCAGGGCAGAACCAATTTTATTTTTTCCTGCCAAAGCCTTGATCAGATAACAATATAACTCTTCATCGAGACTTTCCTGCTGAAGTGCCTGACTGCAAAGCTGCTCCAGATTCTCATATTTTTCCGCGCGGACATAACATTCGCACAGATACCGGACGCAGTTTAAATACAAAGAGTGATAATAAGTATTCAGCGTCATCACCCAGTGCATATCTGCAACTTTTGTCATGAAATCACCCTGATAGAGTGCAAGCGCCGCTTTTAATTTCCGGATTGCCTCCCCCTCTGAAATAGTTTTCTGCTTTGCAGATTCAAACATTTGTTCGAACTGTTCTGCATCCACCGCCACCTCCTGTCTGGGATTCCAGCGGTAGGAACCATGATCGGTCAGGATAAAATCCTCATCTCCAAAGTTTTTCTTCAGAAAGACTCTCAGACGATACATCAGATTTTTCAATGCACCTGCCGGATTTCCCGTTTCTTCCTCCTGCCACAGTGCATCTGCCATGTCATAAAAAGTCAGTGTCTGATTTCTGTGAATAATCAGATAAGCCAGCAGATTTATCATTTTGGGAGACCGTATCTCTTCCTCATTCACAATATGTTCTTCATCCCTGATCTGAAATTTTCCCAGAGTCCGAATCGTCAGCATGCAGTTCTCCTCCTCTTTTCCAGCTCTGACTGCCAGATTTTTCCTGTAAGTCTAACATGCATGCATTGCCATAAAAGTCGAATACCGTACCTAAAAATCCTGCTTACTTCGACCTTTTTCTATTTTTATATACAAGGAAAGCAATCAGTCCCGCAATAAAAACTGCTGCAATACCGCCGATCACCGGCACAGCCACCGGTACAGATGCTGCATCGATCTCCTGTGCTGCAAGGTCGGCATCTTTCCCGTCCACATCGCCGGAAACGGTGCTCTCATCCTCTGCTGTGTTTGCCAACGGTGTCTCGCTCTCTTCGATGTCGACAACTCCATCGTTCCCATCTTCATCTACCAACGGTGTCTGCTCCTCCGGGATTTCAACATTGCCATTGTCTACGTTCTGGTCTGCGTTATTCGCACTATTATCTGCCACGTTATTTGCTGTATTCGTTGCCGCTGTATCCGCTGCATTACCGCCACCATTTGCGCGGTTGTCTGCTGTATTTGACGCATTATTTACTACATTTGCAGTAACACCGGACGGCTGGGCAGCTCCGGGAACGAAGACCGTCTCCTCGACCTCACTTACGACTGTCTCTGTCCGTGTTGTGCCCGGAACCACGTTTGTCACTGTGCTGGTAATTGTCTCCACAGCCCCGGTGTAGCGGTATTCAAACGTTGCCGTGTTCTCTTTCCCTTTTTCCAGTTTTATAATTTTACTGCTCTCCGTCGGTGTATAATCCGAAACGGTCACCGGAGTGACCATAATGGTTTCTTCGGCATTTCCATAGATGATCTGTGGAGTTGCAATCTGTTCCTTCGTCTGACTGTCTATGAAACTCACCGTATAGGAAACCGGATCAATCAGACGTTTATAATCCAAAACATACTCTGTATTCCGCTCCACCGCAGTTCCAACAACGCCGTTAAAAGCTTTCAGCCCATATGCTGCCTCTTTTTCATAGTGCAGGCAGTTAGAAAACCATGATGTCAGCCTTGCATCACTTTCCCAGCCCGGCACTGTAAAAGCAAGTGTATCTCCCTTTGCAACTTTTACTTTAATATAATTTTTTGTCACTTCCATTCCATCGGAAACAGTGATCTTATCTATATCAAAACATGCAATATTTCCCGCACGGAATGTCACTGTATACATTCTTTTTTCCACCGCTTCTTTCTCCTCCGAAGCTTTCACCGTTGTCATTGGAAGCACCATCGCCATGAAGATAAAAACCATAAGAAAGCCTGTAATTATTTTTTTTACTTTTTTCATGACTCACGCTCCACCTTTCTTTTTTTCACCGCAATCCCGACAATC
>OHSF01000790.1_pt1 | contig 16742 bp, 14 predicted proteins | sample 1578551 | NCBI WGS metagenome assembly OHSF01 (sample SAMEA3879601, study PRJEB24766) | human gut metagenome | biome: human-associated habitat; feature: feces | place: USA | collected 1985/1987
ATCAGCTCCGCTTCGGAGGCGACGCGGTGCTTTTGTTGCAGGGCGTAGAGGGCGTCGAGGCGTGCGGCGAGTTTGGCCAGCCGTTCGGGGTCGGCGTCGAGGCGTTCGCTGTCGGCGGCTACGGCGTTGTCGATGTCCTTCAGCTCCTCGAGTACGGAGTGCAGGCGTGCGGCGTATTCCCCGGCCGCGGGGAAATGTTCGCGGATGCGTGTCAGGTCGTTCTCGGAATTTTTCAGGAGCGTGAGCACCCCGGTTTCGTCGGCATCGAGGGCGTTGCGGAGCGTAGTGAGCACCTCGCCGATGCGGTCGGCGTTCTCCAGTACGGCCAGTTCTTCCTCGATGGCGGCCTGTTCCCCTTCGCGCAGGTTGGCAGCCGTGAGTTCTTCGCTCTGGAAGCGGAGCCACTCCTCGTCGCGGCGTCCGTCGGCGGCGGCTTCGCGCAGGGCGGCGAGCCGGCGCCGCAGTTCCGTAAGCCGCGTGTACTGCGCGGCATATTGTGCGAGCAGTTCCCCGTTCCCGGCCACGGTGTCGAGCGCCGAGGTGCGGAACTCTTCCGAGGAGAGGATCAGGTTCTGATGTTGCGAGTGGATGTCGATCAGGCGGGTGCCGAATTCGCGCAGCTGGGCCAGTTGCACCGGGAGGTCGTTGATGAAGGCGCGGCTCTTGCCGGTCGGGGTTATCATGCGCGTTACGGTAGTCTCCGGCGCATAGTCGAGGTCGTTCCCGGCGAAGAAAGCCTCCATGTCGCGCCCCGAGAGGTCGAAGGTGCCTTCGACCACGCAGTTGCGTGCGGCGTCCTTCATGGCCGAGCCGTCGTTCTTGGCGCCCAGCAGCAGGCCGAGGGCACCGAGCAGGATGGATTTGCCGGCTCCCGTTTCACCCGTGATGATGTTCAGGTGGGGATCCAGCTCCATTTCGAGCTTGTCGATAAGCACGTAGTTCTCAACCGACAGACGGCGTAACATGGCGGTCTTTATTTTAACAGTGATTCGATTTTATCGGCGATGCGTTCCGCGACTTCGGACTTCGGCATCAGGGGCAGTTCCTCCCGGCCGTTGCGGTCGATGAAGGTGACTTTGTTGGTGTCGCCGCGGAATCCGGCCCCGGCGTCGCGCAGCGAGTTGAGGACGATGAAATCGAAGTTCTTTCGCGCGAGCTTTGCCTCGGCGTTGGCCTGTTCGTCGTGTGTTTCGAGGGCAAAGCCGACCAGCAGGCGGCCGCCTTTGGCGGCTCCCAGCTCTGCGGCGATGTCGCGCGTACGGCGCAGGGTGATGTGCATTTCGCCCTCGCCCTTCTTGAGCTTGGTCTGCGAAACCGCGTCGGGCGTATAGTCCGCCACGGCGGCGCACATGACAGCGCCGTCGGCGCCGTCGAAAGCCCCGGTCGCGGCGTCGTACATCTCGGCGGCAGAGAGCACGTCCACGCGCTCCACGCCCGGAGGTGTCGGCAGCGACGTGCGCCCCGTGACGAGGGTCACCTGCGCACCGCGCGCGGCCAGCTCCCCGGCAATGGCATAGCCCATCTTGCCCGAGGAGTGGTTCGAGATGAACCGCACGGGGTCGATGGCTTCGATCGTGGCGCCTGCCGTTACGACGAAGCGTTTACCGGACAGGTGCTTTTTTTTTTCGGGGTTTTCCGCGGCGAGGAGGGTGCCGACATAAGCGGCGATTTCCGCAGGTTCGGCCATGCGTCCCTTGCCCGTGAGCCCGCTGGCGAGCTCCCCTTCGGCGGGTTCGGCGATCCGCACGCCGTGTCCGGCCAGCCGGCGCAGGTTCTCCTGGGTCGTGGGGTGGGCGTACATGTCCAGATCCATGGCGGGGGCGACGACCACCGGGCAGCGGGCCGAGAGGTAGGTCGTCAGCAGCAGGTTGTCGGCGATGCCGCATGCCATTTTGGCCAGCGTATTGGCCGTGGCGGGGGCGATCAGGTAGCAGTCTGCCCACTCGCCGAGCGAGACATGGGAATTCCAGGCCCCGTTCTCGGGGTCGAAGAACTCCACGAGGATCGGGTTCCTGGAGAGCGTGGCCATCGTCAGCGGGGTGATGAACTGCTTGGCCAGCGGGGTCATCACGACACGCACCTCGGCGCCCGCCGTCCTCAATAAACGACAGAGCACAGCCGCCTTGTAGGCCGCTATGCTTCCCGTGATGCCCAGCAGTATGTGCCGTCCGGCCAATCCTTCGGCCGGACAGGCAGTGCCTGCGCCGGGGCCCTGTATGCCACCTCCCTGCAAATTCATGGCGGTATCGTTAGGACTCCTTGGCCTCTTTGTTCTCTTTGTAGAAGAGTTCGCCGTCGAGGAACTCCTCGGTGGCGATGATCGCAGGCTTGGGCAGGCGTTCGTAGTAGCGCGAGATTTCGATCTGCTCGCGGTTCTCGAAGGTCTCCTCCATGGTGTCCGTCGGCGAAGAGAAGTCGGCGAGCTTGCGGCTGAGCTCGGTCTTCAGTTCGGTCGAGATCTGGTTGGCACGGCGGGCGATGATGTTCACCGTTTCGTAGATGTTGCCCGTTTCCTTGTCCAGATCCACCAGCTTGCGCGTGATGGTGTTGTTGGGGATGTTCTTCTTGATTTCCATTGTTATATGTTGTTGTCTTTGTCTTCGTCCTTCTTGTTGCGGTCGAGGTAGTCCCGTGCGTGCTTGGCCATGCGGTCGACCTCCTTGGTGTATTTCGATTCGGGGAACTCCTCCTTGAACGAGAGGTAGGAGTCGAGCATCGAGAGATAGCGGTCGGTCTGCTTGTTGGCGATCGAGTTGTTGGCGAAGCGGTAGCTGGCGTCCACGATCATGTACATGATCTCCTCGCGGTGGTTGCTGTCCGGGAATTGTTTGAGCGCATTCTTCAGCGATACGATGGCCGATTTGTAACGGCCTATCTTATAGTAGGTGTAGGCGTTCAGGTAGGACTTGTCGTGCAGCCGCTGCGTCAGTTCGCCGTTGATCTGCTTGAAATTCTCGACGCGGTCGCTGTGGGGGTAGCGCGACATGAACTCGTTGATGGCGATCAGTGCCTGCCCGGTCATCGTCTGGTCGCGCGAGGGGCCGGGCGAGAGGTAGTAGAAGCAGAGTGCGTACATGCCTTCGGCGTCTTCGATGAAGGCGCTGCGGCCGAACTTGCGGCGGAAATCGTCGAACAGGGCCGAGGCGGTGTCATAGTCGCGGTTCTTGAACTTGCAGCGGGCGTTGAAGAACGAGACGCTGTCTTCGCGCGGCGTGCCGATGTAGTAGTGCTGGACGCCCTCGAAGAGCGTCGAGGCACGCGACCACTTCTCTTTCTGGTAGTACTCCAGCGCCTTGCTGTAAATCAGTTCGGGTTGTCCGCTTTTGAGCAGGGAGTTGATGCCTGCGCATCCGCTAAATGCGGTGACCAGAATCACCCCGCACACGGCGTATAAAAAAGTCTGCTTCATTGATAAATCTTTTACGGCGCTTTATCGCGCAAAGTTACGCATAAATTAACGATTTCCAAAAAAAATTATTGTGCGTAACAATAAGGTGCCGCGCCGTATTTCCCGCTCCCGCCCGGGCGGGCGGCCCGCGGGTCTCCCGGGATGCCGCACGGCGGCATCCGAATCCGTGGCCGAAGGCGCTTCCGGCGCCGATGGCGGGCGGAGGGGAGCCTCTCCCCGGCGGCGCGGACAGGCAGGCGGGAAGAGGGGAAAATTACGGAAATCAGGGGAACGGTGCGCCGGGCCCGGTGCGGAAATGCCGATCCGCGGCTTGCGCTACATCAGGGGCGAGACCAGCCGCAGCGCGTCACCCAATGTGCGCCGCCACGCCGCGGGCCGCCATGTTTCCCGCGCGATCCGGCGGCACGAGGCCAGGTCGTCGTAGGTGGCCGAGAGCGCCCGCACGACGCTCCGGTCGCGGATGAAAGCCGTGACTTCGAGGTTGTCCAGCAGGCTGCGGTAATCCATGTTCGCCGTGCCGACCGAGGCGGTATCCTCGTCGACGATCAGCAGCTTGGCGTGCAGGAAGCCGTTGTCGTAGCGGTAGAGTTCGACCCCGGCGTCGAGCAGGTCGCCGATGTAGGAGTCGGAAATCAGGTCGGTGAACGGCGAGTCGCTGCACGAGGGGATCATCACCTGTACCCGCACCCCGCCGCGCGCTGCCAGCCGGAGCGCGTCGAGCAACATGGCAGGGGGCAGGAAATAGGGCGAGGAGATGCGTACGGTGCGGTGCGCCCGGACGATGGCCGAGGCAAAGGCGTCGGCGATGGTCAGCCGCGAGGGCCCCTCCTCGGCCCAGGCCAGCTGGATCGGCAGCCGCCGCCGGATGCCGTGCGGGGCGATGTAGCGGCGGCTGTCGAGGTATTCACCGCGTACGCGCGCCCAGTCGGCGATGAAGAGCCGTTGCAGGTCGGCCACGGCGTCGCCCTCCACGCGCAGGTGTTCGTCGCGCCATTTACCCATGTAATCCCCGTCGAGGTAGTATTTGGCGATGTTTATGCCGCCCAGGTAGGCGACCTTGCCGTCGGTGACCACTATCTTGCGGTGGTTGCGGTGCGTGACGCGCGTGGTGAACCACGGGAAGCGAACCGGTTCGAAAGCCGCAGTCTCGACCCCCGCGTCGTGCATGCGGCGCAGTGTCTTGCGGCTCAGGCGCCACGAGCCGACGGCATCGTAGATCACCCGCACCTCGAGCCCCGCGCGGGCTTTGCGGATCAGTATTTCGGCGATGGTATGCCCGATGCGGTCGTCGCGGATGATGTAGTACTCCATGTGGATCGAGCGCGTGGCCCGTTGCAACGAGGCGATCAGTGCCGTGAAGGCGTTGTTGCCGTTGTGGAGCAGCCCGACGCGGTTGTACCGGGTGGGGCGTGTGCCGCATCCGTGGGCGATGATCTGTTCGAGGCGGTCGCCGCGGCAGGCGGGGCAATCCGCCGCGGGGCCGTTGCGGCGGTAGCCGGCCAGTATGTAGAGCAGCGTGCCGGCGACGGGCAGCAGCAGGATCAGCGCCAGCCAGGTCGCTGCCGAGGCGGGGACGCGTTGCTGGCGCGTGACGACGGGGACGGCCATGAGCGCCCAGGCTAAGTGGAGCAGGAGTACGATATACATATCCCGCGCGAGGCGCATACTCCGTGCCATGCGCCGCGAAAAAAGATTTGGAAATTAGAAAATAACTTTTTATCTTTGCTGTATACAATGGAAACAGGGTTCTGGCCTTCACCGGTCAGGATTCTTATTTTTTTACGTTGTTTGTTTTACAGGGTTCCCCCGCTGCAAAGGGGAATACAGGAGGATTTTGGATGTGGGACGGGCATCTGCGGATGCCTAATGTGAGTTCGACGGGCCCCATGTTCGGAATCTTTCGCAGCGTTATGAAATTCAAGTGCGTCGGACTCGTTTAATATTATGGCAAAAGAGATTATTTATCTGACAGCGGAAGGTTACAAAAAACTCAAGGATGAGCTCGACCACATGCGTTCCGTCGAGCGTCCGGCGATATCGGCGGCTATTGCCGAAGCGCGCGACAAGGGTGACCTTTCGGAGAACGCGGAGTACGACGCCGCCCGTGAGGCGCAGGGTCTGCTGGAGATGCGTATCGCCAAGCTGGAGGATTCGCTCGCCAATGCCCGCGTGATCGACGAGTCGAAGATCGACAAGAGCAAGGTGCAGATACTGAGCAAGGTGTCGCTGCTGAACCACAACACCAAGAAAGAGGTGGCCTACACGATCGTCGCCGAGCACGAGGCGAACCTGCGCGAAGGCAAGCTGGCGATCGGTACGCCCATCGCCAAGGCATTGCTGGGGCACAAGAAAGGCGACTGCGTCGACGTGGTGGTGCCTGCCGGGACGATCCATTTCGAGATCCTCGACATCAGCATCTGAGGCGCCCGATCCGCAGGGTGGCGGCGCCCATCGTCCGCCTCCCGGCATCCGGGTACGTGGACACGACATATATCCCCATTTTAGGGTATTTTTGCAGGGCCGTTTTGAACGGCCCTTTTTTATTGCTATCTTTGGCTCGGAAAGATGATACGCTACGCACCCAAAAGACTCTATGCGGCTTTGCTGCTGTTGGTTCTGCTCGCGGCCTACGCGGGGCAGAAGGTGCATATCTACAACGAAGACCATGCGCATTTCTCCGCGCACTGCGGCGATCTGGTGCCCGACAACGGTGCCCATACGATCATCGTCGACAGGTGTATCATCGACGATTTCTATTTCTTCCCCTACCTCGACATCGCGCCGACCGTGCACTCGTTCTATGCAGAGATGCTGGCCGTGCTGCTGCCCGAGGCAACCCGCTGCAAACTCTATGAGCAGGCGTCGGGCATTTCGCTGCGTGCGCCCCCTGTCGCGTAACCGGCGATCCCCTCCATTTTCCTGATTCATATTCCGGGTGCATGCAGCCCGGCCCATACTATTTATTATCTGACAAGCAATGAAAAAATATATTTTGCTGGCACTCGTCATGTGCCGGTGTGTACTGGTACTTGGTGTCGAGGCGCCGAAGAAAAGTACCGACGCCAATATCTTCGGCCATGTGGTCGACCGCGACACGCATGAACATATTCCCTATGCGACCATCGCCGTGACGGGCACGGCATTCGGCACCACGACCGACGCTTCGGGGCATTATTTCCTGAAAAACCTGCCCGAGGGCGCGCTGACGCTCGAAGTCCGCGCGTTGGGTTATGCCTCGCAGACGCAGCAGGTGACACTCAGGCGCGGGCAGACGGCCGAACTGAATTTCGAGGTGGTGCAGAGCGGCATTTCGATGGACGAGGTGGTCGTATCGGCCAGCCGTTCCGCCCGGCTGCGCCGGGAGGCGCCTGCGCTGGTGAGCGTGCTGGACGCCGGGTTGTTCGAGAAGACCAATGCCTCGTGCCTGGCACAGGGGCTGTCGTTCCAGCCCGGCGTGCGTGTCGAGGACGACTGCCAGAACTGCGGCTTCACGCAGGTGCGCATCAACGGCCTCGACGGCCATTATTCGCAGATCCTGGTCGATTCGCACCCGGTATTCTCGGCCCTGACGGGCGTATACGGCCTGGAACAGATCCCGGCCAACATGATCGAGCGGGTCGAGGTGCTGCGCGGCGGCGGCTCGGCGCTGTTCGGGTCGTCGGCCATCGGCGGCACGATCAACGTCATTACGAAGGAGCCTTCGCGCAATTCGGCGCAGATGTCGCATACGCTCACTTCGATCGGCGGCAGCAATTCCTATGACAACAATACGATGCTCAATGCTTCGCTCGTCACCGAGAGCGGCCGGGCGGGGCTTTGCGTCTTCGGCCAGAGCCGCCACCGTTCGGGCTACGACCACGACGGCGACGGCTTCACCGAAGTGCCCGTCATCAACAGCCAGTCGGTGGGCATGCGTACGTTCTTCCGTACGGGCGCCTATTCGCGCATCACGGCGCAGTACCACCATATCAACGAATTCCGCCGCGGGGGCGACATGCTCGACCGGCCGCCCCACGAGGCGCTGATCGCCGAGCAGATCGACCATTCGATCGACGGGGGCAGCCTTTCGTTCGACATCTCGTCGCCCGACCGCCGCAACCGCTTCAATGCCTATGCCTCGTTTCAGAATACGGCGCGCAAGAGCTACTACGGCAGCAAACAGGATCCCGATGCCTACGGGACGACGCACGACCTGACCGTAGCGGCGGGGATGCAGTATATCCACGAGTTCAGGAAGCTGCTGTTCATGCCCTCGGAACTGACCTTCGGTACGGAGTACAGTTACGACGACCTGGGCGACCGTTCGATCGGCTATGATATCCACACCGACCAGACGGTGCATATCGTGGGTGCCTATCTGCAGAACGAGTGGAAGACCAGGAAGTGGTCGCTGCTTGTCGGCGGCCGCCTCGACAAGCACAACCTCGTAGACCATGTGATTTTCAGCCCGCGCGTCAACGTGCGTTTCAACCCGTCGGAAGCGGTGAACCTGCGCGTGAGCTACGCCGGGGGCTACCGGGCCCCGCAGGCGTTCGATGAGGATATGCACATCGCCATCGTGGGCGGTAAGCGGGTGCGCATCCGGCTGGCGGATGACCTGAGGGAGGAGCGCTCGCACAGCGTGAGCCTCTCGGCCGACCTTTACCATACGTTCGGGAAAGTGCAGACCAACCTGCTGGTCGAGGGGTTCTATACGATCCTCGACGATGTGTTCGCGCTGCGCGACATGGACGATGCGGCCGACGGCGGTAAGGTCAAGGAACGCTACAACGGTTCGGGGGCCACGGTGCGCGGCTTCAATGTCGAGGGGCGCGCGGCCTTTACCCGCTGGTTCGAGTTGCAGGCGGGCGTGACGCTTCAGCAGAGCCGTTACAAGGAGCCCGAATTCTGGAGCGAGGACGCAGAGGTGCCGCCTGTGCGCCGGATGTTCCGCACGCCCGATGCCTACGGCTATTTCACCGCGTCGTTCAAACCGGTGCGGAATTTCACGGCCGACCTGTCGGGAACCTGCACCGGGTCGATGCTGGTGCAGCACATGGCCGGGTCGGGCGTCGCGCAGGACGTGGCCGTCTCGACCCCGTCGTTCTTCGACATGAATATTCGCCTGTCGTACGACGTGCGGATTTACAAGGAGATAACCATGCAGCTTTACGGTGGCGTGCAGAACCTGTTCAACGCCTACCAGAAGGATTTCGACAAGGGCGTAGACCGCGATTCGGGCTACATCTACGGCCCGTCGCTGCCCCGCAGCTGGTTCGTCGGTGCGAAGTTCAGTTTCTGATCCGCAAAGAGGGATGCCCCAAAGGAGGCCGTCCGGCGTCCCGAAGGGAATACGAAAAAGCGCATGCAGCATAGCTGCATGCGCTTTTTTCGCGGCTCCCGATCCCGGATACGAAAAACGTCCCGAAATCCGGGACGTTTTTCTTTCGTATCTGTCGCAGCGCGGAATTAAATCGCCTTGATTTCGTGGAGCACGTTGTTGGTCTTGCGGACTGCGTCGGCCGAAGCTGCGAATTTCTCGGCCTCTTCTTTCGAAAGGTCGATCTTCACGATCTTCTCGATGCCCTTGCGGCCGATGATCGCCGGTACGCCGATGCAGATGTCCGACTGTCCGTATTCGCCTTCGAGGTAGCACGAACAAGGAACCATTTTCTTCTGGTCGTTGAGGATCGCCTCGACCATCATGGCCGAAGCGGCTCCCGGGGCATACCAGGCCGACGTGCCGATGAGTTTGGTCAGCGTCGCGCCGCCCACCATCGTGTTGGCTACGGCCTCATCGAGTTTTTTCTTCGATGCGAACTGCGAAACGGGTACGCCGTTGACGGTGGCCTTCGAGACGAGCGGAATCATCGTCGTGTCGCCGTGGCCGCCGATGACCATGCCGTCGACGTTGTTGATGTTGGCGCCCGTAGCCTTGGCCAGGTAGCACTTGAAACGCGACGAGTCGAGTGCGCCGCCCATGCCGATGATGCGGTTCTTCGGAAGGCCCGACGCCTTGAGCGCCAGATAGGTCAGCGTATCCATCGGGTTGGCGACCACGATGATGATGGCGCGGGGCGAATATTTCACCACGTTCTCGATCACGCCCTTCATGATGTTGGCGTTGGTGCCTATCAGCTCCTCGCGCGTCATGCCCGGCTTGCGGGGAATACCCGAGGTGATGACTACCACGTCCGAATTGGCGGTCTGCTTATAGTCGTTGGTGACGCCCACGAGCTTGGTGTCGAAATCCATCAGCGTCGAGCACTGGTACATGTCCAGCATCTTGCCTTCCGAAAGACCTTCCTTGATGTCGATCAGGACGACTTCGCTCGCAACTTCGCGGCAAGCCATCACATTTGCGCAGGTTGCGCCAACGGCACCTGCACCTACTACTGTAACTTTAGACATAGCTTTTTATTTTTTGTGTTTAGCCTATCAGCTTTTCGTAATCCGCGGCGCTCAGCAGTGCGTCGTACTCGGCCGGGTCGGACATCCTGACCTTGACGAGCCAGCCTTCGCCGTATGCGTCCTTGTTGACGATGGCGGGGTCGGCGTCCACGGCGTCGTTGAATTCGAGGATCTCGCCGCCGATGGGCAGGAATGCGTCGCTCACGGTTTTTACGGCTTCGATCGAGCCGAATACTTCGCCCGCGGCGAGGGTTTCGCCTACGGTCGGCACGTCTACGAAGACGATGTCGCCCAATTGGCTCTGTGCGAAGTCGGTGATGCCGATTACGGCCGTGTCGCCCTCGACGCGGCACCACTCGTGGTCGTTCGAGTATTTCAGATTTGCGGGTACGTTCATGGTGTGGTTATCGTTTAAAATTCAAATGCGGTTTTTTCATTGCAAATATAACTGTTATTTCCGTAACAGCAAGGATTTATGTTATATTTTTAACTCAATAACCGTAAGGGTATCCGAAGTTTTTGGGATGTCGTAAATATTTGTTAATTTTAAAACAACTTACGTCACGACGGAAACCCTGAAACCACAACCTGTGAAAAAACGATCCTATTTGATTGCCGCAGGATGTACTGTTGTCCTGTATGCCCTTTCGGCCTGTTCCGATCATGCGGCGAATGATACCGCGCAGGCCGGAAATCCGGAAACTATGTCCGTGGCCGAGGCACGCCGCTATTTCGAGCGTGTTGCGGCACCGACCAGAGCCGGGAGTGAAGAGGGGACGCTGACGCTCGGGACTTATATGCCCGACTGGTCGCTGGCGACGGTCTCGGCCGGGGAAGTGCTTTCCAGTACCGATGTGCCTGTCCGGGGCGAGTTCCGCTATTTTCGTTATCGGATCGACGAGTACGGCGAACCGCGTTTTACCCCGATCTACCACAAACTGGTCGTCGTAAAGGATTCCCGCAGCGGTGTCATGAGCAGCTATCTGCGTTTTTATGTTCCCGATCCGGACTATGCCGCGGGGCGCACGGCCGACGACTACGACAGGCTGCTCAACAGCGGCTCCAAGGGGGATTTCACCGGGCTGGCGGTTTACACCTCGCTCGACGGATTTCCGGTTCATGCGGTTCGTTATGCCGGAGGAGCATGCCAGGCTGAAGCGTTCCTTTACGATAAGTCGCGGACACAGGCGGAAAATACTGCCCGCCTGGGCGAAATGCTGGATGGCCTGAGTGTCGTGTGCAGCCGGGAAACAGCGGTGACACGTGCGGAGGCGGAGTCAGAGAAAAGCGAGCCGGTTGACGGCGGCGGTATAGAGGCGGTTGTGGTTTCTGCCAAGCGCCCTGTAAACCATATCAAATATGAGCGTCCGGATACGGATCCCGTCAAGCCTACCGAAGAGGATCGGGGCCCTTCGGGCAGCGGTGGCGGCGGTGGCGGTGCCTCCTCTAATCCGGGAAGTCCGGCCAACACCCGTTATCGGGAAAATGAAAATATAATGCTTGCTTCCGACAGCAGGGAAAAACTGGAACCGTTGCTGGATTCGTTGCGCCAGGATTGTATGGCCGGGAAGATTATCGGTTCGATCCGGGGGAATGTAACGATCCGCACCGGTTTTTTCGGAAGTTCGGTGATGATCCCGACTGCCTATTCTTTCGAAGGCGGTACCGTATGGGACGATTTCGAGATCAGGATGGGGTCTCGGCTCGACGATATCACTTTGCTCGAAGAGCTTTTCCATACGCACCAATGTTCGGGCAAAACCCCCGAAGAGTACAGGGGCATGCGGCTCAATAACGAGATCGAGGCCAAACTGTGCTGGTATATGTATCGGTTGAAAATCGGGAATATGAACGGAGTCAGTAAATATATCAGTGAAGGCGAGGGGCGACGGATATTTGGAACTTTGAGTAAATATATTATGGCCGGAAATATAAAAAGTGATAATTTTCGAGAAGAATATCGGAATGCCGCGTCCTTGCTAAGGAGTATGAGCCGTTCATACGCGGATGTTACGCTATATCCTTTTTCCGAGGATGCTGTGAACGTCGATGTTTTAATGAAAATGATGGAGGATTGTCCGGAATATAAAAATGAATAGCATATGAAAAGAGTGTTTAGCATCATTATTATTTTGGGGCTTGGATCAACTGTTTCCGCTCAGGATTACTATACGGGCCGGGATCGTATTACTGCAGACGGGATTACATTTTTGGCTTCTGTCTACCAGGGCGTAATTCTATCTTTGGCCAATATAACCAATACCCGGGAAAATGCACCGGAAGTTTATAAGGATGGCAGCCCTATCGAACCGGAATTCGAAGAATACGCCGTTGCGAATACGATCCCCGGATGTGTGGAAAAGGCTTTTACAGAGACTTTTACACGGGAGGAGTATGAACTGTTGCGAACAGATGCAGAAGCCGTTCTTACAATAGGTTATGTCATTTCACCAGCGGGTGTTACGGAAGAAGTTTCGTTTACAATAGATTATGTTCCTTGTATGTTGGCTATTCCGCCATCCAAATTCGCATTGCTGGAAAAGAATCTCAAGCGATATGTGAAATGGGACGTTAATCTTTTCGGCCGGAAATTGCAGTTTATGCATGGGATGAGTTTTGTCAACTTTTCGAAGATACGCCTTCAATATCCGTCATCGGAACCTGAAATTCCGGACTTGACGGTGCCGACAGGGCCCCGCAATCCCGGGGATGAAGCGTTGAAACCTGCTCCGTGGAATTGACGTTGCCTGTTCGAGCGTACGGCCCTCCGGGAGTTTTGTGATCGATTCTAATGATTATGGCAATTCAGCTTTTCCCGGCGATCACGAATTCGATCTCCCGGAAGAGGTATGCGTGCCGCGTGCCGTCGGCGTGGCGCAGGATCAGCTCGCCCGAGGGGCGTACGCCTTCGAGGACGGCCTCGACGAGCGTGCCGTCGGGGGAGAGACCGGCGAGGCGCATGCCGGCGTCCGTGAAGTCGTCGCGGAAGTCATTGTTGAACTCGTAGCGGTGGCGGTGACGCTCCCAAATCTCGCTCTCGCCGTAGCACTCGGCCATCTTGGTGCCGGGCGCCACCGTGCAGGGGTACTTGCCCAGACGCATGGTGCCGCCCTTGGGGATATTGCCCTGCTGGTCCGGCATCAGGGAGATGACGTTGTGGGCACCGTCCGGGGTGAACTCGCTGGAATTAGCGTCCTTGTAGCCCAGCACATTGCGGGCAAATTCAATGACCATGATTTGCATACCAAGGCAGATGCCAAAGCAGGGAACATGGTTCTCGCGGGCGTACTGGGCTGCCTGAATCATACCCTCAATGCCGCGGTCGCCAAAGCCGCCGGGCACGATGATGCCGTCCACGTCAGCAAACACTTCTTTGCAGGCATCCTGATCGATCAGATCCTCGCTTTCCACCCACTTGATGTCTACCTGACTGTCGTTCTCAAAACCGGCGTGGTACAGGCTCTCCATCACGGAAAGATAAGCGTCGTGCAGCTTGACGTACTTGCCCACCAGCGCAATGGTGCAGGTCTTGCTGCGGGTGGCAATGCGGGAGACCACCTGCTTCCACTCGGTCAGGTCGGCGGGGGGCACGTCCAGCTTGAGCTTTTCCACCACCACATCATCCAGACCGTTGGTGTGGAGCATCAGCGGGCACTGGTACAGGCTGGGCATGGTCAGGTTCTCAATGACGCACTCAGGCTTGACATTGCAGAAGGTGCTGATCTTGCGGCGGATATCGCCGCCCACGCTGCCGTCAGCACGCAGGATGATGATATCGGGGTTCACGCCCATGCCCTGCAGCTCCTTGACGGAATGCTGGGCCGGCTTGGACTTGTACTCGTCGGAGCCGGAAATATAGGGCACCAGCACAACATGGATGTAGCAGCAGTTGTCGCGGCCCTGCTCCAGGCCCACCTGACGGATGGCCTCCAGGAAGGGCTGGCTCTCGATGTCGCCGGTGGTGCCGCCGATCTCGGTAATGACCACATCGGCATCGGTAGAGGATGCCATGTTGTAGATGTAATTCTTGATCTCGTTGGTGATGTGGGGGATGATCTGGACGGTCTGGCCGAGGTAAGCGCCCTGACGCTCCTTGTTCAGCACGTTCCAGTACACCTTGCCGGTGGTCAGGTTGGAGTACTTGTTCAGATTTTCGTCGATGAAGCGCTCATAGTGACCCAGATCAAGGTCGGTCTCAGTGCCGTCATCGGTCACGAACACCTCACCGTGCTGCAGGGGGCTCATGGTACCCGGGTCCACGTTCACATAAGGGTCCAGCTTCTGGCTGGCGACCTTCAGTCCGCGGCACTTGAGCAGGCGGCCCAGAGAAGCCGCCGTGATGCCCTTGCCCAGACCGGAGACAACGCCGCCGGTCACAAAGATGAATTTTGCCATTTGTTCAGTCCTCCTCTAATTTATCTTTCAGAGATCATTCTTTCCCAGTGCGGATGCGCCTGCATCCGAAACAAAACATACAACACCAGATTATAATCCTAATCCTCGTAAGAATCAAGGATTTCCTGTGCAATTTCTGCACGGCTGCGCCGGGTGTCCATGGCGCGCTTTTCAATGTAGCGGTGGGCGGCATCCTCGCTCATCTGCTCCCGCTCCACCAGACAGCATTTTGCATGGCTGACCAGCCGTACCTGTGTGATCTTTTCCTGCATCCGCGCGTTTTCCTGCCGGAGCAGCTGCAGGCGGTGGTTGCTGGCCGCGGCCAGATGGATGGCCTGCAGGAACAGCGTGTTGGAGAACGGCTTGCTCAGCAGCAGCACCCCCTGCTCACTCATGGGGGCCAGCAGCTGCTCGGCGGCTGCTGCCTTGGCCAGCAGCACCACGCCTGCGTCTGTTTTTTCTACGGCAGAGGAACACAGCTCGTGGCCGAACTCGTCCGGCAAAGGCGCGTTGACCACGATCAACTCAAAATCAGATTCCAGCATCCTGCGCCGGGCCTCGGCACCACTGGGAATGATCGTAGGCCGGGTGTATCCCAGCTCTGCCAGCCGCGCGGAGATGTACTCGTTGGAGCTTGCTCCGGCGCTCACGATCAGAGCACGTCCCATTTGAATCGCTCCTTTCTCTTACATCCAGGCAAGGGGCCGAATCATTGCCCCTTCGTACATTCCCTCAAAAGCGGTTCAGATGGCGTTGAAGTAGTGCACCCGCTCGTACTCTGCCGGGTCGGCGGCAGCTTTCAGGGCGGCACAGCGCTTCAGTTCTTCCTCATAGTACCGATGCGAAAGCTCTTCCGGCAGCACGCGGTGCAGAAATTCGCTCTCCTGCGCGGCCTGCACGGCCTCCTCCAGCGTGGAAGGCAGTCTTTCCAGCCCAAGACCTGCGGCCTCGGTGGGATCGAACAGGTTCTTGTTGATGGGGGCCTGCAGCACCATCCGGTGCTCGATGCCATCCAGACCGGCGGCCAGCACCAGACCTACGGCCAGATAGGGGTTGCAGGCAGGGTCAGGGCTGCGCAGCTCCATGCGGCAGTTGTTGCCCTTGACCTGCGGGATGCGCACCAGCTGGCTGCGGTTCTGGCGGCTCCAGCTCACATAGCGGGGGGCCTCGTCACAGCCAAAGCGCTGGTAGCTGTTGGGCAGGGGATTGGTGAACACGGTCAGCTCCCGGCTGTGGGCCAGAACGCCTGCCATAAAGCTGCCCGCAATGCTGTCCGGGGCAATGTCGCCCTCAAACAGATTGCGGCCGTCCATGCAGAGCGAAAGGTTGATGTGCAGGCCACTGCCTGCCTGATCCGGCAGGGGCTTGGGCAGGAAGCTGGCGTGGATGCCGCTGCGCATGGCAACAGCCCGCACGATCTGCTTGAACATCATCACGTTGTCGGCGGTCTTGAGGGGGCCTGCATGGTGGCAGTCGATCTCGTTCTGGCCGTGGCCGCTCTCGTGATGGCTGTGCTGGGGGCTCATGCCCATCTGCTCCATGGTCAGGCAGATGTCCCGGCGGAGGTTCTCGCCTGCGTCCAGCGGGCCCACCTTGCCGGTATCGGCGGTCACGGTGGAAGAGGGGATGCTCTCGCTTGCAGAAGCGGAAGAGCTGGAAGCGGCAGTGCTGCCGGAAGAGGTGCTGCAGCCTGCCAGCACGCCGCACAGCAGGGCGGCGCAGACCAGCAGGGAAAGAATACGCTTGCGAATCATAGGAAAGCCTCCTTTTATCGTGTTCCGGCCCATCTGCCGGAGAAACTGCTCTGGTACATTTCTAGTATACTGTTCTGCCGGGCTGTTGTCAATCGGCGTGCGCAGGACGATTTTTCACCCCGGCTGTGCAAACTATACAAACTTTTGTCGTTTTTTTCTCAGTCGGGCGGGATTGACATTTTTTGCGCTGGCGCGTATAATTCGGCCATGGTCAAACTGGGAGAAACGGGTGAAGAACCGGGAAAAGGGGGAGAAACGGATGCAGAAATTTCTGCGGCGGCTGGAACGCTTTTCACAGTCGCTGCTGTCGCCGCTGTCTTATCTTTCGGCGGCGGGCCTGCTGCTGGTGCTGGGGGCGCTGCTCACCAGCAAGCCCTTGTGTCAGGCGCTGCCGGTGCTGCAGTGGGCTCCGCTGCAGCTGGTGGGTCAGCTGCTCTATAACGGGATGATGGTGCTCATCAACAACCTCAGCGTTATTCTCTGCGTGGGGGTGGCAGCCGTGCGCGCCAAAACCGAAAAGCAGGATGCCGCCCTGCTGGCGCTGATGATGCTGCTGACAATGACATCCTGCGCCGCGCCGGATGCGGCGGAGACGGATGACAAACTGACGCTCGTGGCGTTCAACGTCGGCAAGGCGGATGCGCTGCTGCTCACATCGGGCGACACGGCTTACCTCATCGACACCGGAACGGAGGACAGCTGGGCGGATTTGTCCCGCGCGCTGGAAGCCCTCGGCGTAACGCACCTGACCGGCGTGATTGTGACGCACATGGACAAAGACCACTACGGCGGCG
>OHSF01000814.1_pt1 | contig 16258 bp, 10 predicted proteins | sample 1578551 | NCBI WGS metagenome assembly OHSF01 (sample SAMEA3879601, study PRJEB24766) | human gut metagenome | biome: human-associated habitat; feature: feces | place: USA | collected 1985/1987
TTTCAGGGAATAGATCGGCTGATAATATACTTCAAATCTGTTTTCCGTAATTGCACGATCCACCGCCTGCTCTACCTTATTTCTGCGGTAATAGTCTTTTTTTACGGCTTCATCCACCTCAAAAAAGACCTGTTTCCCTGAATTTTGTGCCGCTTCCAGCAAATATCCATACAGTGCCCTGTACTCTGCCAGAGAACAAAAATCTCTCGGATAATGCAGGGTAATCATGACCTCGTTTAAAGAAATCGAATTGCCAGACACATGAAAATCCTGTTCAAATCTTTTTTTGATCTGCCCCTTTATGTGTTCTTCTTTTCCCTCATCCAGCAGAATGGTAAATGTATCCTCCGCATTGCGAAACACACAGAACTTTCCACACAGTGCGGTAAGATAATGTCCCACTTCGGCAAACAGCCGCCTGCTGTTTTCATATCCTAAAAGCATTTCGATATGATGCATCTGTCTGATATGTACCACAAAAAATACTTTTTTGCCGGATTGCTCCGTTACATTTTTCATCTGGATCAGAAATGCCTGCTCATCACTGGTTCCGGTTTCACTGTCAATATAAGCAGACGGATTCTGCATTGCCATATAGATCATCAGAATAAACAGCATATTTGCCGCACTGGTAAGCAGCATTTCTTTTCTCTCATACTGAAGCACCACCATAAGAACTGCCACAATACTGTATAAGATAACGATTACCTTGATCCGCGTCTCAATACGCGCTCTCCCCAAAAATATAAGAAGCAGGTTCATAAAAAAATAGTATCCAATATACACATAGCCAAACCATGCAAAATTTCCCTGATAATAGCTGCCATCTTTAAAATAAAAGAAAAAGCCCATCCACGGCGTCGCTAAAAGCATGATCTCGAAAAAGAAAAACGGGACTTTTCCCATGTATTTTATCATTCGACCTGCTACTCCGGAAAAGCTGCATACCTCTTCCATATAGCGGAACATCAGATAAGAAGCCGCTCCCTCTAACGCAAAAAAAGCAAACGTAAACAATTCGTTCCAGATTAATGGAACGATTGCTGCATTTGCCAGTCCAATACATGATAAAATATTTGCGATACACTCGCCAAGACACACCCCAAGCAGTCTGCCAAATACTTTTGACTTAACCGTTGGAAACTGTCTGATCAACAGGAAATGACCGCTGATAACCGCAAAAATGACGAGCGACATAATCTCGAAGTCATAATTATACTGCACCCGTCTGCTCCTCCTGTGCTTCTTTCGCCTGTATAATTGCTTCATTTAGCTGAAGCATCTTTGCATCCAGCATAGAAACAATATCGGAACATTCTCTTAGATCCCTGCTGATATAGCCGGGCGCATTTCCCTCAAATTTGTAATAGATCTTATGCTCTAAGCTTGCCCAGAAATCCATCGCCATCGTCCGGATCTGTATCTCCACCTTGGTATCGATCACGCGGTCCGATAAAAATATCGGAACAGTCACAAGCATATGATAACTTTTATAACCGCTCTCCTTTGGATTTTTAATATAATCCTTGATGGAAATAACGGTCAGATCATTCTGTTTTCCAATCATCTCTGCAAGCTTATAAATATCAGAAGTAAAAGAGCAGACAATACGGATACCTGCAATGTCATTGACATAATTGACCATGTTATCGATCGATGACTCATATCCGTAACGCTTTAACTTTTTCACAATACTCTCAGGCGTCTTGATCCTTGACTTGATATATTCTATTGGGTTGTACTGATGTACCTGCTGAAACTCATCGTTTAAGATTTCAACTTTTGTGCGTACTTCCTTCAATGCGGAATTATATAAAAAAATAATCGTATTCCAACTGTCAACGCCCTCACTTAAGGTGAATGGCTTTTCCATAAAAATCCTCCTTGTTTTGCGGAGTAAAATGCAATTTCATGCATATTATTCCTGTAATGACTACTGTTTACAGTATACCATACTTTCCTCATTATGGTGGATTTATTTCTAAACTTTTATGGATTTATAAGTCCAGCCTCATATCGCCTTCTTTGATCCAGCCGATCTTACGGAATAACACACTAAAAAGCCATGATAAAACGCCCGGCAGAAGAAAACTTACGAAAATCAGTCCGATCCAGTCCATCGGTGTAATGGCAGCTTTGCTTCCCGCTTCAATATCTGCGATCCATCCGGTATAGACACCAATCTGTCCGACCAGTCCACAGGTTCCCATACCGGAGGAAACTGCTGCACCATTCATCTGTAAATGGAACAGACACGTTGCGATCGGTCCGGTGATTGCAGACGCCAATGTCGCCGGCAGCCAGATGCGCGGATTTTTCACGATATTACCCATCTGAAGCATGGATGTACCGATTCCCTGTGCAAACAATCCGCCCCATTTATTTTCACGGAAACTTGCCACTGCAAATCCGACCATCTGCGCACAGCATCCGGCAAGTGCTGCACCACCTGCAAGACCGGTAAGTCCAAGTGCAGCACAGATCGCAGCACTGCTGATCGGCAGTGTCAGTGCGATTCCTACGATCACTGATACAATGATTCCCATGAAAAACGGCTGCAGTTCCGTTGCCCACATGATCGCATTGCCAACTGCACTCGCTGCTGCGCCGATCGCCGGTGCCCACCAGATAGAAAGCGCGACCCCGACAAAAATGGTCACAAACGGAGTGACAATAATATCGATTTTTGTCTCTTTGGAAACTGCTTTTCCAAGTTCTGATGCAAAAATTGCAACCACAAGTACCGCAAGCGGCCCGCCTGCCCCGCCAAGTTCATTTGCCGCCGCACCGACTGCCGCAAGTGAAAACAGTACTAAAGGTGCTGCCTGCAGTGCATATCCGATTGCGATCGCCATTGCCGGTCCGACTGCCGCTTTCGCGTAAGTTCCAACTGTCACAAGAATCGGAATATTTAACTGTGTTCCAAGTGTACTGATGATCGTTCCGATCAAAAGCGATGCAAATAATCCCTGTGCCATCGCACCAAGTGCATCAATCAGGTAGCGCTTGACGGATATCTCAATGTTTTTCCGTTTACAAAATGCCTTTACTTTTTCCATAATTTCTCCAATCCGGAGTTTCTTACTCCTCTTTGCTGTTTTTCATGTGGTTAACATGTGTCTTGTCAGCTTGTGACAGTGTAGCACAGAGGGGAGAAAAAAGCAAGGGATGTTGTCCCTACAACTCTTCCGTCTTATACGTGACATATCCCTCATAATAATAACTATGGTCAATACCTTTCATATAAATTTCCCGGTCATTGATCTGATCGGTAAGTGCTGCATTTAAAATATATTTAATTTCAATATCTTTGATCGGACTGCGTTCCATCGCCATCAGATAATCTTCTTTTTCTATCTTACTCCAGTCTACTACCTGTCCGATCTGTTTTTTTAACATCATATCCAGCCAGATGCGCATGCTTCTTCCATTTCCTTCACGGAACGGATGCACAATGTTCATTTCCACATATTTTTCAACAATCTCATCAAATGTGTTCTGTGGCATTTTGTCTACATTTTTAATTGCTGTTTCAAGATACATAAGCGGTGCAAATCTGAAATTACCTTTTGATAAATTTACGGTTCGGATTTTTCCTGCAAAGTCATAGATATCATCAAATAAATATTTATGAATCTCACATAACGTTTGAAACTTTCCCGCCTCAAGTTTCTCGAGCATACCATTTTCAAACAGTTCTACTGCCTTCTTTTTACTGATACGTTCCTCTTCACGCGCGAGTTCTGCGGAACTTTTAATTCCAAGCTTATTTTCCAGCGCCATACAACATGTCCTCCATATTGGGATGTTCTCCCTTTAATCCTCCTCGATCACATGCATCTCCAGAAAATCAAAATCCACATGCTCAATAAAACAATCCTGCGTAAAACGTGTCTTTGCATGCCTCTTAAACTCTTCCACATTCGCATCTAACCAGATCGGTTTTCCAAGGTCAAATGCATAACATACCTCATCTAACGCCTTGAAAATTTTGTGCGTTCTCGTATCATCTGACTCATCTGTCACTGTCATGTCTTTGATCAGGTGCGTACCCTTCATCATTTTAAACCAGATTCTCATGAATTGTTATCTCTCCATTTTTATTGTTGATCAATGTCTTCTCTGCCGTCCCGTCTCATACATCAGAAGTGATGCAGAGATCGCCGCATTCAACGACTCCACCTGTCCCTGCATTGGAATCTTAATATAAGTATCTGCTAAATCTGCGATCTCATCCGACAATCCGTTTCCCTCATTTCCGATGAGAAACGCTGTCTTTTTCTTATAGTCCGGCTCATCATAGGAAAGCATACCCTTAAGGTGCGCCGCATAGACATTGACCTGCTGCTCTTTGAGTGATGAAATCGTCCCAGGAAGATCTTTCGTGACGAAAAAAGGAACACGATAAATGCTTCCCATCGTGGAACGGATTGTTTTCGGATTAAACAGATCCACGGTCGTCTGGTTCATGATCACACCCGTGATGCCTGCCCCCTCACCGGTGCGCACCATCGTGCCGAGATTTCCCGGATCCTGGATGCTCTCTAAGATCAGAAGATGTGTCTGTTCCCCTTTGAGCATTTCCTCTAATGCATACTCCGGTTTCTTTATCACACAGAGAATTCCCTGCGGTGTCTGTGTGTCGGAAACACTTTTAAACACATTGTCAGAGACGATCTCATAGCCGGTTTCATTCAAACGCTCCAGTACTTTTCTGTTCAGTTTTTCTTCCCCATGTTTTGGCGTGCAGGATTCCATGCAATCCTGCATATTGCCCTGCGTACATGTTCCATAAAAACTCTCGGAAACATAAACCTGTTTCACCCACTCCACCGGGGCCTCTAAAAACATTTTTCTTCCCTCTGCCACAAAAACACCCTGTTCATTTCTGGCTTTTGCTTTTTTCATGAGCAGTGTCAAATTTTTCATCTGCTGGTTTGATGTACTTGTAATCATAATTTCCCTCACTAAAAAATCCGTTATACCTGTCGCTAAGTATAACGGATTTCTCTCTAAAATGCAAAAATATATGATTCTATGTAAAATCAGATTACAGAGAAAGGTTCTTGCTGATCTCGTACTGATATTCCGGAATCTCTTTTTTCATTGCAAGTGCCTCGTCGATATCATAATCAACGAAATCACCATGACGGTATCCAACTACACGGTTTGTCTTTCCTTCGCAGAGTAAGTCTACTGCTAAGGCACCCATGGTAGACGCATATACACGATCTTTACATGTCGGGCTTCCACCACGCTGCATGTGACCTAAGATGGTTGCACGTGTCTCGATACCGGTTGCAGCTTCGATTCTCTTTGCCATACTGGAAGAATGTCCGATTCCCTCAGCATTTACGATGATATGATGCTGTTTACCGCGTTTACGGTTCTCGATGATGTGGTTGACTAATTTCTGCTCGTCATAGTCATATTTTTCCGGAAGTAAAATATCCTCAGCACCGTTTGCAATACCGCACCATAATGCGATATAACCAGCGCCACGTCCCATAACCTCGATGATACTGCAACGCTCATGGGAGGTTGATGTATCACGAACTTTGTCGATTGCTTCCATTGCTGTATTTACTGCTGTATCAAATCCAATCGTGTACTCGGTACATGCAATATCAAGGTCAATGGTTCCCGGAAGACCAATGGTATTGATTCCAAGTCCCGCAAGCTTCTGAGCTCCCTTGAAAGAACCGTCACCACCGATAACAATGATTCCGTCGATGCCATGTTTTTTACAGATCTCTGCACCACGCTGCTGTCCTTCTGCTGTTGTAAACTCCATACAGCGTGCTGTCTGTAAGATCGTACCACCGCGCTGGATGATATCGGAAACATCTTTTGCTTCCATATCAATGATCTCTTCCTGAAGAAGTCCTGCGTAACCTCGCTTAATTCCTTTTACCTTTTTTCCCTTTGCAATTGCTTCCCTTACAACTGCACGAATGGCTGCGTTCATTCCCGGCGCATCGCCACCACTTGTCAGCACACCGATTGTATTAATCTCTTTTGCCATTTATCGTTCCCTCCTAAAATAATATACCCATTTTTCTAATCTTTATTATTCTAATCTCTTTATTATTTCTTTTCAATGCTCTTTTCAACAATTTTTACATTTTTTTCGCCCAAAAATTCCGTCAAGTTACCGACAAGCTCCGGATTGATATGAATATTATGGTTTTGTCCCAGTCTTTTCATGGCACGCGGCGAGGCAATATAGATCACAATCTCATCATTTCCGTCCGAACCATAGAGCAGGGAATACAATTCCTTTTCTTTTTCTTCAAACGCTTCTTTTGTCGCAAACTGAAGCCACAGTTCCCGTTTGGTGTCATCAAAGGAATAGATTTTTTCACAGATCAGTTTTCCGTTTTTATCTTCCTCGACGTTGGCATGTCCGGCGACAAATACTTTTTCATCTTCGTTTAAATAGCGGCTGTATTTCTCGTAATCACGCGGGAAAATGATAACTTCCACAGTTCCAAACAGATCCTCGATCGTGATAAATGCCATCGCTTTATTCTGCTTTGTGTATTTGATCGTCTTTTCGGTAATGATACCGCCGATGACAACACTCTGGTTATCTTTGATCTTTACGGCATTCGTTTCTTCATCCAGCATAAAATCTGCTGTCACGGCGCTGATATTTTTGCGCCATTTTTCCTCATATTCCTCCAACGGATGTCCGCTTAAATAAATGCCAAGAACCTCCTTCTCAAAACCAAGTTTGATCTCCTTGGTGTACTCCTCCACATTCGGGAAACGGACTTCATACGCCTTTTTTTCTTCCTCTGAGACAAGGTCAAACAAAGACATCTGCCCTGCAAGTGAATTTTTCTTTTCCTGGTTCAGGTTGTCGATCAGCGTATTATATACTAAGAGCATCTGCTGTCTGTTGCCGTCTAATCCATCGCAGGCTCCAGCTTTGATCAGGTTTTCGACCGCACGCTTATTGACCTCCCGCCCGGCAACACGGCTTAAGAAATCAGAAAGTGTGATATATTTACCGTTTGCCTCTCTTTCTGCTAAAATGATATCAATGACCTGTCTGCCGATACTCTTGATCGCATACATGCCGTAGCGGATCCCATCTTTTGTTGCCAAAAAGCGTCCTTCTCCCTCATTGATATCCGGAGAAAGCACTTTGATCCCCATCTGACGGCAGGAATAAATGTACTCGGCGACTTTTCTTGTATTATCGATCACTGACGTCATGAGTGCTGCCATAAACTCAACCGGATAATAGTATTTTAAATATGCCGTCTGATAGGCAACCACTGCATAAGCGGCTGCATGTGATTTATTGAACGCATATTTTGCAAAATCAACCATGGAATCGTAGATCTGGTTTGCTGCCTGCTCACTGATCCCATTTGCGATACAGCCCTTGATGCCCTGTTCTTCATTTCCATAAACAAAATTCTGACGCTCCGCGTCAATGACATACTGCTTCTTTTTACTCATGGCACGGCGGATGTTATCTGCCTGTCCCATTGTATAACCGGCAAGGTTCTGTACGATCTGCATAACCTGTTCCTGATAGACGATACAGCCATAGGTCGGCTCTAAGATCGGCTCTAATTCCTTGCATACATAGGTCACGCTCTCTGGTTCATTTTTTCCCTTGATATATTTCGGGATAAAATCCATCGGTCCCGGACGGTAAAGGGAAATGCCGGCGATGACATCCTCTAAGCTCTGCGGTTTTAACTCTTTCATGAAGTTTTTCATGCCCGCACTTTCTAACTGGAATACACCGTCGCATCTTCCGGTTCCGATCGAGTCTAATACTTTTTTATCATCATAATCAATGTTATCCACATCAATTTTTATTCCATGATTTTTTTCCACAAGTTTGACTGCATCACTGATGACAGTTAAGGTACGCAGTCCAAGGAAATCCATTTTTAAAAGTCCGAGTTCCTCGATCGTTGTCATGACAAACTGTGTTGTGATCGTGCCATCGGAACTTCTCGACAGAGGCACATATTCGTCCATTGCCTTCTGGGAGATTACGACTCCGGCGGCATGCATGGAGGTATGGCGCGGCAGACCTTCTAGTCTTTTCGCCATGTCGATCAGTCTTTTTACCGTCTCATCCGACTCATACATGGAACGCAGTTCCGGGTTCATTATGAGTGCTTTGTCAATCGTGATATTGAGCTCGTTTGGAATATTTTTGGCAATCGTATCGCAGAAATTATACGGCAGATCCATGACACGTCCGACATCACGGATGACACCGCGCGCCGCTAACGTACCGAAGGTCACGATCTGCGTCACACAATCTTTTCCGTATTTCTCGATAACGTAATCAATCACTTCACTTCGTCTCTCATAACAGAAGTCAATATCGATATCCGGCATGGTCACACGTTCCGGATTTAAGAACCGCTCAAACAACAGGTTATAACGGATCGGATCAATATTGGTGATTCCTGTTGTATAAGACACAAGGCTTCCCGCCGCACTTCCCCTTCCAGGGCCAACCGGAATACCGTGCGTTCTCGCATAATTGATAAAATCCCATACGATCAGGAAATAATCGACGTACCCCATCTTCTGGATGACAGACAGCTCATAATCAAGCTTCGGCAAAAGCTCCTCATGCTTGTCCGGGTAACGTCTTACCAGCCCCTCATGACAGAGTTTGTTCAGATAAGTCCATGAATCATAACCTTCCGGCACATCAAAATGCGGCAGCTTGGTCACTCCAAATTCGATCTCCACATTACAGCGGTCCGCGATTTTCTGTGTATTGTCGATTGCCTGCGACGCATATGGAAACAGTGCCCTCATCTCCTCTTCGGATTTCACAAAATACTGACCGCCCTCATAGCGCATCCGGTTTTCGTCGGACAATTTTTTTCCTGTCTGCAGACAGAGTAAAATATCATGCGGCTCGGCATCCTCGGCATATGTGTAATGCACATCGTTTGTCGCCACCAGTTCAATGCCTGTCTCTTCACTCATCCGCATCAGACCTGCATTAACGGTCTTTTGATCCGGGATTCCATGATCCTGCAATTCTAAAAAGAAGTTGCCTTTTCCAAAACATTTTTCATATTTGTATGCAGTCTCTTTTGCTTCCTCATAAAGTCCACGTACCAGATAGCGCTGCACCTCACCGGCAAGACAGGCACTTAATGCAATGATTCCCTCATGATAAGTTTCTAAAACTTCCATATCCACACGTGGTTTGTAGTAATATCCTTCCACAAATCCTTTGGAAACGATCTTCATCAGGTTCTGGTAACCTTTGTTATTCTCTGCTAAAAGTACCAGATGATAATAACGGTCATCTCCATGGGAAAGCTCCCTGTCAAATCTCGATCCAGGTGCTACATATACCTCACAGCCTAAGATCGGCTTGATTCCGGCTGCCCTTGCTGCCTTATAAAAATCAATCACGCCGTACATCACACCATGATCTGTGATGGCGGCGCTGTTCATCCCAAGTTCTTTGACTCTTAAAACATATTCTTTTATCTTATTTGAACCGTCCAAAAGGCTGTACTCTGTATGGACGTGCAGATGTGTAAATGACATGCTTTGTTTCCTCCGCATTCTATTATATCGTCTCCCTGATAAATATTCAATTTTTTTCGCACATCTCATACAATTTTCTGTTACTGTTCACTCGTACCTCGTTCCAGTAACGGATTTTGCCGATGCTTCGCATTCCAAATCGGCAAAATCTGCTGCCACCACTGTATCATACGGCATTTTCAGTTCAGAAAATGCCTGCCTGTGAACAGTAACAATTTTCTCTCTTTGTCTATCTGACTGCCGTGTCTGCCTATGCATCCTCTGCCGGCACTTTGCTTACGGTATCATCTCCCTGTACCAGAACCAGCGCAGAGATACCTTCGACAGTAACAGAACCTTCCGCCGTTCCAAGAGATCTGCATCCTGCCTTTTTACCATTGACACAGATATCCCACGTCCCGGCAGGTAAGTTTACTGTGACTGCATCCGGATTTCCATTATAGATGACTGCAATATTCTGTGCCGTTTCTCCCTGTACCTCACCCTGAATGGTATAGGCTACGACATTTGCATCAAGTCCAGTCATAAAGGTAAGATTATTCTGAATTGCAGCGGCTGTTGTCATGCGCAGTGCACTGTGTGCCTTACGGAATGCGATCAGACCTTTATAATATTCATAAACATCCATTACGTTACCTTTATTATCCCACTTAATGCTGTTCGTTGCATCAGGGGAAGAATAGCTGTTCTCATCAAATCCAGTCTCAGACTTCTCATTTGGCTTAGAGCGAAGCATCTCTTCACCAGCCTGCATAAATGGTACACCCTGCGAAGTAAAAAGAACCGCGCTTCCCAGCTTATTCATCTTCACTCTGTCAGCCTCACTGTCATCTGCATTGGAAATGGCAAGCTTATCCCAGAATGTCAGATTATCATGACAGGATATATAATTAATACTCTGTCCCGGCTGTCCCGACCAGTTCGTACACTTATCACCAGCCTTTGTGAGCGTAACCTGCGAATGCGGGGTTGCTGCTACAACACTGAATTTAATGTTTTCTTCCATATCATCTTTGCCGCTTACAAAACCTTTGTCCAGAAAATCAAATACACTGCCTTTGATCCCATCACGGATATCATCACTGAAAGCACCCACACGATCCAGCCGGTAAATATTGTTCTTCGTTGCCAGCTGTGCTGCCGGCAATGCAGATTCTCCTCCAGTCCATCCTTCACCATATACCATAATGTCAGGACTCACCTGATCCAGTGCTTTTCTGACAGCCTTCATGGTATCCAGATCATGTATGCCCATCAAGTCAAACCGGAAACCATCTATATGATATTCCGTTGCCCAGTATACAACAGAATCTACGATATACTTGCGCATCATGGCACGCTCTGAGGCTGTTTCATTCCCACAGCCTGAGCCATCTGAATAATGATTGCCATTCTTTCTGTAGTAATAATCAGGCACTGTCTTCTGAAACCATGAATCTGCCAGATGATAAGTATGATTATATACAACATCCATATTCACGCGGATTCCATTTTCATGAAGTGTCTTAATCATCTGCTTCATTTCATTGACGCGTACTTCCCCATGATATGGATCTGTACTGTAAGAACCTTCCGGCACATTATAATTCTTAGGATCATAGCCCCAGTTGAACTGCGCTGTATCTGGCTTTGTTTCATCTACAGTAGCATAATCACAGCTCGGCAGAATCTGTACGTGAGTCACTCCAAGATCCAGAATATGATCAAGTCCTGTAGCCAGCCCTTCCCTGTTCTTTGTTCCGCGCTCTGTCAGTCCAAGAAACTTACCTGCATTCCGAATCCCGGAAGAAGCATCGGAAGACAGATCACGAATATGTACTTCATAAATCACTGCATCTGTTGCATTATTAAATGCCGGTCTGACATCTGCATCAAATCCATCCGGATCGGCAGCTTGCAGATCAAGGATCTCACCTCTGTTGCCATTTACGCCTGCACTTCTTGCATATAAATCAACAACTTCATTTACTTTATTACCGATCTGTACTGAATAAGTATAATATACACCATTCAGGTCTCCTGTCTTTTCACACACCCAGGTTCCTTTGACATCTGCTGTCATTGGAATTGTTTCTATCAAATTGTCACCATCGCCCTGCTCATATAAGTTAAGCGATACTTTCCCGGCAGCAGGTGTCCATATACGAAATGTTGTCTTTTCTTTTGTATATACAGCCCCCAGATCGTTACCGTCATATACCAATTCATCATTAAAATAAGTAGAAGAACCAATCTTTCTTTTCATCGATACCATACATCCTTAATAGCCTTGTCTGTTCAAAGAATCATCCTGTTACCCGCCTAGTATACCTCTCCCTTTTCAGTTCGTCCAGTTAATTTTTTTCGTTTTTTTTCGTAAATTATCCTATTTTGTCAGGTATACTACCGCTTCATACGGACGGATTTTTTCTGAAATATCTTTATAGTTTCCTATCAGAATTCCCCGGTTTTCTTTTACCATATCCGCAATAGAAGCCGGAACATCCAGTTCTTTTTCCGTGAAATTGCAGATTACCAGTATTTTTTTATTCTCGGATGATCTTGTATAAATGTAAAGATTTTCATCTGCATCTTCAAGTCCGTCGAACGTTCCATAAACGATCACTTCTTCCTCTTTGCGCAGTTCTATGAGTTTCCTGTAGTAATTGTATATGGAATCCGGATCTTCCACCTGAGCAGCCGCATTGATCGTTTTATAATTCGGATTCACGGCAAACCATGGCGTTCCCGTGGTAAATCCTGCATTTTCTGAATCATCCCACTGCATAGGTGTCCTTGCATTATCCCGTCCTTTCTTACTGATAATGTCCATCATCTGATCATGCGTATATACTTTTGTATCGGTAACAAGATCAATATAAATATTTTTTTCTTCTATATCGTCACATTCAGACACATCCGAAAAATGCATATTGGTCATTCCAAGTTCTTCCCCCTGATATACATACGGTGTTCCCTGCATCATGTGAAGACAGGTTGCAAGCATCTTTGCTGAAAGTTCCCTGTATTCCCCGGAATCATTTCCCCATCTCGAAACAACCCTTGGCTGGTCATGATTGTTCCAGTACAGACTGTTCCATGCTACTTCCTCTAACCCTTTCTGCCAGCGGTTTAAAACTTCTTTGAGATCCGGAAGATAAAGTTTCTTATCTGTCCACTTTCCATGTTCATCCGAATCCACATCCATATGCTCAAACTGGAATACCATGCTCAACTCTTTTCCATCGCTTCGCGCATATTTTTTGGCCTCTTCGAGCGTAACGCATGATGTTTCACCCACTGTCAGAAGGTTATACCTGCTTAATACTTTTTGGTTCATCTCCTGAAGATATTCATGTTCATGAGGTCCATTTGCTGTGAATGCACCACAAAAGGAATATTTTTCCCCTTCTTTTACCGGACCATCTTTATATTCTTCCGGCTTGCTGATCAGACTGATCACATCCATCCGGAATCCGTCAATGCCTTTTTCACACCACCATGTCATCATATCAAAAACTTCTTTTCTTACCACAGGATTATCCCAGTTAAGATCAGGCTGTTCCGGCACAAACTGATGCAGATAATACTGTCCGGTTGTCTCATCAAACTGCCATGCAGATCCACTGAAATATGATCCCCAGTTTGTCGGTTCATGACCATCTACCGGATCTTTCCAGATATAATAATCGCGGTATTTATTATCTTTTGATTTTCTGCTTTCCAGAAACCATTTATGCTGGTCAGATGTATGGTTGACAACCAGATCCATTACCAGTTTCATTCCTCTTTGATGAATTTCTTTTAATAATTCATCAAAATCTTCCATTGTCCCGAACTCATCCATTATAGCCTGATAATCGCTGATATCATATCCGTTATCTTTATTTGGAGATTTATAGATCGGGGATACCCAGATAACTGTGATACCAAGATTCTTTATATAGTCTAATTTTTTTATGATCCCCTGAAGGTCTCCGATTCCATCTCCGTTACTATCCATAAAACTCCTTGGATAAATCTGATAAACAACTGCTTCTTTCCACCATGCTTTCTGCATCTTTTTTCTCCTTATAAATCAGCGGTCATGATCTCAATGACTGCCAGTCTGATCTCTTTTTTTAAATTCGTCGTCTCAAGCTCGCCTAAGATATCTGCCAGATTTTTTCCACTACTTAAAAGCCGGTATGCAGATTCTTTTGCAAGATTACTGTCCTGTGCCTGATTCAGCAGATCATACACACGCTCCAGTGTGTGGTTGTCATTTAATGTCAGTTTCTGTTCAAAAACAATTTCCACTTTTTCATCCACTGACACTTTCGGAATGTGGATTCTGATACATCCCTTCTTCCACTGATATTCATACGCTATTTTGATTTCATTTCCACTTATGTATACTTTAGGCACTGCCTCTTTTACTCCACACAGTTCCACTGTATAATCCCGGAATTCCGGGATCAGATCTGTCTGTCCGGCTGCCCCTTCAATCGTGAACGCCCCTCTTTTCCAGTCAAAATGCATGGATGTAAAGCAACAGCTCCTGCCATCTTTATAATCCTCGGTTTCACCGTCATCCTCATAATGTGTATAATTGCCATCCGCTCCGCCATAGACTCTTATGATAAGTTCTTCCGGATTTTTCAGAAAATCTTTTCCGAACAGTTCTTTCTGCATCGGAATGATGCCTCCTGCTTTTACAAGCACCGGAATACTGTTAATGCCGCGGAACATCCACATTACTTTCTCACCTTTATAGATCAATCCGGTAAAGAAATCGTGGTAACAGCCTTCCGGTATCCACGCTTTTACTTTTCCCTGATTTAAACTCGCTATCTGGTCACTTGTAATCGGTGCAACAATCATATCTGTTCCAAAAAGATACTGGTTGTTGCTTACTCCCTCAACAAAAGAATGATCCTGAACCGGATATGCCTGTTCCTTTTCCGGATAATCGTAATACATTGGTGCAATGACCGGGCGGTATTCTTTGTATGCCAGATAGTTCATGGTGTAAATATAAGGCAGTAACTGATGCCTTAAGCGCAGGGCTTCTCCCATCGCATGTTCTACTTCCGGTCTGAAATTCCATGGTTCTTTTCCACTGAACGACATTTTAGTACTGTGCAGCCTGTTGATTGGGGAAAATGTCCCTAACTCATACCAGCGTGCCTCCATAACATCTGACCGGATTCCAAGCATATGTCCGCCTATATCATGACTCCACCATCCATATCCGATATTTGATGCCGTTGCTGTAAAATAAGGCTGGAAATCAAGAGACTCCCACGTTACAACCGTATCCCCGGAAAAACCTACCGGATATCTGTGAGAACCAGGACCTGCATAACGTGAAAATGTCATTTTTCTTTTTCCATCCCGTCCACTGTCAAGATAATGGTAATGATTCAGCATCCAAAGCGGATCTAACTCTTTCACTGCCGTATGTCCCCCCTGCTGCCAGTCCAGCCACCAGAAATCAACCCCCTCTTCCTCAAGCGGATGATGTACGATCTCAAAATAATTTTCCAGAAACTCCGGATCTGTAATATCGAATTCAACCGGTTCTCCGGCTGCCGGATCCATTCCCATTGCCTCTGCCATTTCTTTATACATACTTTCGCATTCCCGGATACCGAGTGCCGGATGCACATTTAAAGTCACTTTCATTCCCCTGTCATGCAGATTATCCATAAAACTCACCGGATCCGGAAACAGATCCCTGTTCCATGTATAACCGGTCCAGCCGGAACCATACTTCTTGTCAATATCTGTGATATGCCAGTCCATGTCAATGACTGCCACCGAAAACGGGATTTTTTCCGCTAAGAAACGATCCATCAGTCTCTGATACTCATCCTGTGAATACTCGTAATATCTGCTCCACCAGTTTCCCAGTGCATATCGCGGAAGCATCGGAGTCTTGCCGCAAAGCCTGTAAAAATCATTGAGCGCCTGTTTATAATCATGTCCATATCCAAAGAAATACAAATCAGACACACCTTTTTTTCTTGGCTCAATCCATCCATCGTCAAGTAAAATCTGTGATTTACTGTCATCAAGAATTGAATATCCAAAGCGTGAAACAACACCGTGTCCAAGCTCAACCTCTCCGTTTACGTCATCAAGTGTACGCGCTGTACCCTGCAAATCATGCACCTTCTCGCCATAATGCCAGATGCTGTGATATGCGCTCAGGTTTCCCTTAATCTGTATACTCAGTCCGTGTGATGAGAACTCCTTCTCATTATATATCAGGTGCAGCATTGATGTATGAACCTCAATTCCATCAGCGTTACGCACCACATGATAGCCGGTCTTTGGAAAATCCCTGAACAATACTGTCTGTGTTGCCCTATCCTCGAATACGCCATCTTCACTGTATTCCAGACGGACAAGGGCTTCTGTCAGAACTGTAATCCTGTATTTTTCACCTATTATCATATTGTCCGATAATGCCACCGGACTTGTCTTTACTCTGTATATTTCCTGCATGAAATACTCCCTCTCATATAAATTACGCTATCCCTTGACAGCCGATGCCGCAATTCAATATCCTCTTTTTGTTCAAATCAGTTTAGCGCTAAATCCGATCTACTCCCTGCGCACACGCTTGTTTTCATACATTTTCCATTATCTTGTCAAATCCTTTACCCACTTGTATTTTTTAAAATGTATGAGTGTCCACGGTATCTTTCCAACCTCATCCACGCAGGTACACGCA
>OHSF01000829.1_pt1 | contig 15928 bp, 10 predicted proteins | sample 1578551 | NCBI WGS metagenome assembly OHSF01 (sample SAMEA3879601, study PRJEB24766) | human gut metagenome | biome: human-associated habitat; feature: feces | place: USA | collected 1985/1987
AACGGCGACGTCTACGTGGCCGATGCCATCGACTACCAGCAGCAGGGGATCGTCTACCGTTATACGGCCGACGGCGACGCGGTAGACGAATTTTACGCGGGCGTCACCCCGGGCGCTTTCTGCTGGAAACGATAACCCGACAAACACGCGAAGCAATGAAGAGACTCCTAATCCCGCTGTTCAGCATCGCCCTCTGGTGGAGCGCCGCCGCCCAGGACAAGGCGCCGTCGGACGGAGGGTGGTGGAACGAGAATCCGTCGCTGGTGTTGCCCATCCGCGCAGTCGGGGTGACGGGCGTGAAACCCATGAAAGAAATAGGCGTTCAGAAAACGCAGCTCGACACGCTCGTCCTGCACGAGAACATTGCCCTGTCGATGGCCGACGTGCTGACATTCAATTCGTCGATCTTCATCAAGCAATACGGACGGGCGACGCTTTCGACGGTCGCATTCCGCGGCACGGGCCCTTCGCATACGCAGGTGGTGTGGAACGGCATGCGCATCAACTCGCCGATGCTGGGCATGACCGATTTCTCGATGATTCCCTCCTACTTCGTCGACGACGCACAACTGCTGCACGGCACCTCGTCGGTCAACGTCACGGGCGGCGGCCTGGGCGGTGCGGTCATGCTGGCGACCAAACCCGCCGGTACGCAGGGCTTCGGGCTGCAATACACCCAGGGCATCGGGTCATTCTGGACGACGGACGAATTCCTGCGTCTCACCTACGGCAACGACCGCTGGCAAACCTCCACGCGCGTGGTATATTCGTCGTCCCCCAACGAATATTCCTACCGGAACCACGACAAGAAGGAAAACATCTACGACGACGAGCACAACATCATCGGTTCGTACTATCCCCGCGAAAAGCACGACGACGGAGCTTTCCGCGACTTCCACCTGTTGCAGGAGGCCTATTACAACACGGGCAACGGAGACCGGTTCGGCCTGAACGCCTGGCTGATCGCCTCGAAGCGCGGGCTGGGGCGCATGACGACCGATTACGGCGATCCGAAGAAATTCATCAACGAACAGCGCGAACGCACGCTGCGCAGCGTGCTGTCGTGGGATCACCTGCGCCGGAACTGGAAAGTCGCGGCCAAGGCCGGATACATTTACAGTTGGTTCGCCTACGACTACGCCAACGACGTGGGCAACGGGAAACTGGAATACATGACCAACTCCCGGAACTGGTACCACACGCTCTTCGTCTCGGGCGAAGGGGAATACTACATAGGCCGCAAATGGCTCTTCACGGCACAGGCCGACCTGCACCAGCATTTCGTCACGAACAACGACCGCAGGATCATCTCGCAGGACATGAACCGAAAGACCGTCGGGTACGACCACGCGCGCACGGAGCTTTCGGCCAGCATCACGGCCAAATGGATGCCCACCGAACGGCTGGGGCTGTCCGTCACGCTGCGCGAAGAGATGTACGGCGCGCAGTGGACGCCGCTCATCCCGGCGTTCTATGCGGACTACCTGATCTCGAAACGCGGGACGATCCGGGCAAAAGCCTCCGTATCGCGCAACTACCGTTATCCCACGCTCAACGACCTCTACTTCCAGCCGGGCGGGAACACCGACCTCGTGCCGGAATCGGGGTTCTCGTACGACGGCGGGATATCGTTTGCCATAGGGAAGGAAGGAGTATATTCGCTGCACGGCGAGGCGACATGGTTCGATTCCTACATCGACGACTGGATTCTCTGGCTGCCGCTGGGCGGCAACACCAACTACTGGACGCCGCTCAACATGAAGGACGTACACGCTTACGGCGTGGAACTGAAAGCCGGGTACGACCGTATGCTCTCCAAGGAGTGGCAGCTGGGGCTGGACGGCAACTTCTCGTGGACGCCCTCGGTCAACCGGGGCGAAGCGTTCAGCAAGGGCGACCGGTCATTGGGCAGGCAACTCCCCTACGTGCCCGTATATTCGGCCGCGGTGACGGGGCGTCTGGCCTACAAAAGCTGGCGCCTGCTATACAAGTGGTGCTATTACAGCGAGCGGTTCACCATGACGAGCAACGCCTTCACCTACACGGGCAACGTCCCCTACTACCTGATGAACGACGTGACACTCGAAAAGCTGTTTTCCGCGCGCTGGGCCGATCTTTCGGTCAAGGCCGCCGTCAAAAACCTCTTCGACGAAGAGTATGTTTCCGTGCTGGGACGCCCCATGCCGGGGATAAATTTCGAAATATTCCTCGACATCCGCCCCAAATGGGGGAAGAAAAAAGCCAGGGATTGATCTGACCCGCACAAGGGCATCGGCAGGCCGGCACTATTCCGATTCCCTGACTCCGAATCACGGCCCGGCGGTAAGAACTTTCCCGGGAAAGGACGTTTCGTAGGAGCATGGCAAAAAGAGTTTTCGTGACATCTTCCCCGAAACGGCGTCCCGGAAATACAAAGCCCGGATCCGCGCGGATCCGGGCATAGCGATAAACCAAAGAAACCGGCAGGGTTATTCCGCCCAGCCGCCACCCAGGGCTTTATACAGGTCGACCAGTGCCAGGTGCTCGTCGCGCACGGCATTGCTGACCCCGATCTGGGCGTCGAAATAGCGGCGCTGGGCATCCAGCACGTCGATATAATTGATGCTTCCGCCCCGGTATTGCAGTTGGGCGAGTTCGACATATTTCCGGGCCGCGTCGCGCAGGTTAACCTTCAGCGCGGCCGTCCGGCGGACGCTGCGATAACTGACCACGGCGTCGTTGGCCTCCTTGAAAACCGTCAGCACCTTCTGTTCATACCCCAGCCGGGCCTCGTCGTAGGCGGCCAGCGCGGCCTTGTACCGGGCCTGTTTACGGCCGAACCCGAAGATCGGCGAGGCGAGCGTACCCGCGACATACGAGAACGGCGAGCGGAAAAACCCGCTCACATCGTCGTTTTCCCAGCCGCCCGTCAGGTTGAACACGATGCGCGGGAAGCGGTCGGCGTAGGCCATGCCCGCGGCGGCCATCGCCGCACGAAGCTGCTGCTCAGAAGCCCGCACGTCGGGACGCCGCAGGAGCAATTCCGACGGCAACCCCACGGGAAGCGACTCGGCGAACTCCGCCTCGGTATTCATCTTGCTGCGCACGACCCGCCAGTCGGGATTTTCGCCCATGAGCAGCGAAATGCTGTTTTCCATGACCTCGATCTTGCGTTCGAGGTCGGGGATCAGCGCCGCCGTAGAGGCGTACTCCACTTTCGCCTGCTGGAAGACCGTTTCAGAGGTGAGGCCGCCCTCGAAACGCAACTGCGCCTGGTAAGCGCCCTCGCTGCGCGTGATGAGCGTACGCCGCACGATGGAAAGCTCGTTGTCGAGCGCCATCAACCGGAAATAGGCGGCGGCGACCTCCGCGACGAGCGTCATCTGCATCGCACGCCTGTCCTCGACCGATGCGAGGTATTCGGCACCGCCTTTGCGTTTGGCCCAGCGCAGGTTTCCCCACAGGTCGAGCTCCCAGCTCACGGTAGCCTTGGCGCCAAATTCGGGGTCACGGCTCGGCTCCTCGCCCGCATAGTCGTTGGTTTCGTGATCGGCGTAGGCCGTTCCCGACACCGACGGCAGGCGTTCGGCCTTGCCGATACGGTAAAGCTGGCGCATACGCTCGACACGCGCCGCGGCGGCAAGCATGTCCTTGTTGTTGGCCAACGTATGACGGATGATGTTGCACAGGATCGAATCGCCGTAGAACCGCCACCACTCCATGTCGGCGATGGCGAGCGAATCGGCCGCAACACCCCCGGCGATAGCCGCCGGGAAGTCGACCTCGGGCGCCTTGCAGTGACGCACGGCCGAGCAGGAGCCCAGCCCAGCGGCAGCGGCCAATATCATAAGTAATATCGCAAGTCGTTTCATCGTTTCAGTTTTTCTTTAATCCGGTAAATCCACACGAAGAAGAAGGGCACGAAGACAATGCCTACCGTAATGGCGACCAGCATGCCGAAGAAGACGCCCGTCCCGATCCCCTGGCGGCTCGCCGAGCCCGGCCCCGAAGCGAAGACCAGCGGCAGCAGGCCGAGGATGAAGGCCAGCGAGGTCATGACGATCGGGCGGAAACGCAGGTGCGCCGCCGTGAGCGCCGCGGAGACTACGTCGCGGCCTTTCTCAACCTCTTCCTTGGCAAATTCCACGATCAGGATGGCGTTCTTGGCCACCAGGCCCACGAGCATCACCAGTCCGATCTGGAAATAGATATTGTTTTCCAGCCCGCATATCCAGATACCCAGGTAGGCGCCGATACCGGCCACGGGCAGCGACAGGATGACGGCCACAGGCACCGACCAGCTTTCGTACTGCGCCGCGAGGAACAGGAAGACGAACAGGAAGGCCAGCGCCAGTACCAGGCCGGTCTGCCCGCCGACATGCTTTTCCTGGTAGGAAAGGCCGCTCCACTCGACGCCGACCGACGCGGGCAAGTGCTTTCGGACGAGCTCTTCCAGTACGCCCATCGCCTGCCCCGAACTGTAACCGTGTGCGGCCTCACCGGAAATGGTAGCCGAATTGAACATGTTGAAACGCTTGATATTCCCGGCACCCGTCGTGTAGTGCGTCGTTCCGAGCGAAGTGATCGGAATCATCACACCGCCCGCTCCGCGGACGAAAAAGAGGTTCAGGTTGTCGCGCTGCGCACGGTAGGGAGCCTCGGCCTGGATGTAAACGCGGTAGATGCGGTTGAACATATTGAAGTCATTGACGTAGATCGACCCCGTAAAGGCCTTCATCGTCGAGAAGATGTCGGACATCGATACACCCAGCAGCTGCGCCTTGTCGCGGTCGACGTCGAAATAGAGCTGCGGAATGTCGCCCTGCATGGACGATGCCAGCCCCGTGAATTCGGGACGCTGCGAAGCATAGTACATCAACGTGTCGACGGCATGCTGCAAATCCTGATAGGTCGTATTGCCCCGCGCTTCGAGCACCATCTCGAAACCGCCCGAGTTGCCCAGGCCGGGAATCACAGCAGGCGTCGAGAGATATACCTTGCTTTCGGGGTAACGCGAGAAATCGGTGCGCACACGCTGCATCACGGAGCTCAGCCCCTCGGAGTCGCGGTCGCCCCACGGTTTGAGGATCACGGTCAGCTGGCTGCGCGCCTGGTTGGTACCCACGCGGGGACTGGAACCCGTGACGTTGAGCACGTACTCTACGTCGGGGTCGGCCATCAGGAACTTCATCGCGCGGTCGGTCACCTCGCGGGTACGTTCGATCGTCGCCCCCTCGGGCAACTCCAGTTCGACGGTGAAGTAGCCCTGGTCTTCCTGCGGCATGAAACTTTGCGGCACGAGCCTGTTCATCAGCCAGATGCCGATCAGCACGATGCCGAAGGCGGCGAACATGCGGCGCGAATGTTTCAGCGCCCCCTGGATCATGCGGCCGTAAAACTTGTTGCCCGTCGCCAGGGTGAGGTTGATGCGGCGGAAAAAGCGGTTTTTCTTCCCCTCGCCTTCGGGCCGCAGGAAAAGCGCACACATCACAGGGCTGAGCGTCAGCGCCACGACGGTCGAGATGACCACCGACACGGCGATGGTGATGGTGAACTGGCGGTAGAGCTGGCCCGTAATGCCCGAAAGGAAACTCACCGGGACAAACACGGCGCACAATACCAGCGACATGGCGATCAGCGCCCCGCTCAGGTTGGACATCGCCTTTTTAGTAGCCTCATAGGGCGAGAGGTGCTCCTCGTTCATGATGCGGTCGACATTCTCCACGACGACGATGGCGTCGTCGACCACGATGCCGATGGCGAGGATGAGCCCCAACAGCGTCAGCATGTTGAGCGAAAACCCGAAAACGAGCATCACGCCGAAGGTACCGATCAGCGAGATGGGCACGGCGACGATCGGGATGATCGTGGCGCGCCAGCTCTGCAACGAGAGGAAGACCACGAGGATCACCAGCAGCAACGCTTCGAACAATGTTTGGTAGACATGGTGGATCGACTCCGAGATGTAGGTCGTCATGTCGAACGGAATCTCGTAGCTGATGCCCTCGGGGAAGTTGTGGCTGATCTCCTCCATGGCCGCCTTGACCAGCGCCGCCACCTCCATGGCATTGGCTCCGGGCAGCATGTTGATATTCAGCACGGCGGCATTCCCGCCGTTGATGCCGCTCTCGGTATTATAGGACGAAGCTTCGAGCGAGATACGCGCCACGTCTTTCAGGCGGATGATCGACCCGTCGGGGTTGGCCCGCACGACGATGTCCTCGAATTCGCTGACAGACGACAGACGCCCCTGCGCCGTGATGGGGATCGTTACGTCGATGCCGTTCATGGGGGCCTGCCCCAGCACGCCGGCGGCAGACTCGCGGTTCTGGTCTTTGAGCGCCGTCTGCAAATCCTTGACCGTCAGCCCCAGGTCGGCCAGCTTGTCGGGCATGACCCATATCTGCATGGCGTAATAACGGCTGCCGACGTTCGAAACGCTGCCCACTCCGGGAACACGGCGCAACATGTCCAGCACGTTGAGCGTCGCATAGTTCGAAAGGTAGATTTCATCGAACTTGGGGTCGGACGAAAGCAGGGTTATGGTCATCAGTTTGCTGGCCGCCTGCTTCTCGACCGAGATGCCGTTCTGCACCACTTCGGCAGGAAGGCGCGCCTCGGCCTTTTTCAGGCGGTTCTGGATATCCACGGCTGCCAGGTCGGGATCCGTCGAAATGTCGAAGGTCACCGTGGCGGAGAAACCGCCCGAGTTGGAGCTCGACGACTCCATGTAGATCATGCCGGGAGTACCGTTCAACTCCTGCTCGATGGGCGTAGCCACAGCCTGCGTCACGGTCTGCGCATCGGCACCTGGGTACGACGCCGAGATACGCACTACGGGAGGTACGATCTGGGGATACTGGTCGACGGGCAGCAGTGCCAGGCCGATGAAACCCACGATCACGATGATGATGGACAGCACCGTCGAAAAGACGGGCCTGTCGATAAAGAAGTCCGCTTTCATAGGCTACTGTTGTTTTTCGGCCTCCTCATCGCGGCGCGGAGCGACCGGTTCGACTTTCATGCCGTGCTGGAGTTTATGGTAGCCCTCGACGACGATATCCTCGCCCCGCACCAGGCCGCGTTCGACGACGATGTTGTTGCCCCATTCGGAACCCGTCTCGACAAAACGCTTCTCGACGATGCTGTCGGGGCGCACCACGTAGATGTAGGCGCCGCCCTTCTCGATCTCGATGGCCTTCGACGGCACGACGACGGCATCCTCACGCACGTCGAGCAGCAACCGCACCTTGGTGAACTGCCCCGGCAGCAGGATGTGGTCAGGGTTGGCCATCTCGGCTCGCACGGAGAAGGTACCCGTCTGCGGATCGACCTGCGGGTCGGCGAAATCGACCAGGCCGCGGTAGGGGTATTCCGAACCGTCGGCCAGGGTCACGGTGATGTAGGGATCCCACTTGCGGGTCGAATCGCGGTGCCCGAGGTTGACGTTGCGCGCCTTGCTGCGCAGGTAGTCGAGGGCCGTCATGCTGAAATCGACACGCACGGTATCGCTCTTCACGACCGTGGCGAGCAGCGATTTGCCGCTCGGCCCCACGAGCGTACCGATGTCGGCGTTGCGTTCGGAGATATAACCCGAAATAGGCGACTGCACGGAGGTATAGCCCAGGGTCATCTGTGCCTGCGTGAGGTCGGCCTCGCCGACGGCCACATCGGCCACGGCACTCTCGTAAGCCGCCGTGGCATTGTCGAGTTCGAGCTGGCTGGCGGCACTCTGTTCAAAGAGCGGACGGATACGGTCGAGGTCGCGCTTGGCTTTCAGCGCCTGCGCCCGGGCCTTGTTCAGCTGCGCCTTGGCCTTGTCCACGCGCGCACGGTAGACCCGGGGGTCGATCACGAAGAGGGTTTGCCCCTTCCTGATGTAGGTACCTTCGGCGAAGAGCATCTTTTCGAGGTAGCCCTCGACGCGGGCGCGGATTTCGACGAACTGCTGGGCGCGGATGCGGCCAACGTAATCGCCATAGATATTGACGTCTTCGGTCGTTACGGGTTCCACCGCCACGACAGGCAGGACGACTGCGGCGGGACGCGGCCGGAGCAGGATGACGAGCAACACCGTCACGACCACAAGGCCGGCAATGACTCCGATCCACTGGCCTCGGCTCAGTCTTATCCGGACATGGGCGACACGGGAGGCCGCTTTTTTCACACCGTTCAGGTTCAGCTCCTGCAAATTCGGTTTCAATTTATCAAATTTCATAAAGCACTAATATAATTGGGGGCAGCAAAATGGGGTTCAAACCTTGCGCCAGAATTGCAGGCAGCCCTTTAAAACATTTATTGACAGCAAAATATCTACCAAATACCAAATCAAATATATACAAAAATCTGTGGAATAATTCTACATCCGTGTGGAATTATTCCACAACGCCGCCTGCCCCGGGGTCTTGCGACGGCCGGAGCCGTAATCGGCGCATCCGAACGCATTGGAGGCAACTGCCCCGGCTTCGCGGCGCAAAGGTAACAAAACAAGTCCGGGCAGGCGAAAAAATGCGCCAGGAAGGTTACAGCAAATCCGGCCGGAATATTATCCGAAACGGGCACATTTCCGGCCGGGAAGCCATAACTTCGGGGGAAGCATCTCCGACGGGAAGGCACAAAAAAAAGACCCGTACGGGTCTTTTTGCCATATCGCGGCAACGCTGTCCACCGCATCACACACCCCGCCTCACGCGGTGTTCTACACATCTGCGGAACAAGCTGGAACCAAGCGGAAATTCCACACTCAGAGGGCTCATTTCCGATCGCAAACGAGGCGGCCTTCCCCCATCACCTTGAGGATCCGGGCGCTTCCAGAGGGCTCACCCCCCCCACGGTTCTCTCCATCCTCGGGGAAACGAATGTCGATCGGATGGGCAAAGACAAAACGCGCACCGGCGGTATAGGTCGGATCGACCCAGATGCGGCCACCGAAGATCATGGCTATCTGGCGGCAGATGGCAAGGCCGAGGCCCGTGCCCTTCTTCTTGTTGCCATCGAGTTTCTCGAAACGGTTGAAGACCATCTCCTGTTTGTCGAGCGGAATACCGGGGCCCGTATCGGCTACCGAAAAGAGCACTTCGCGGTGTGCCTCGTCTATCTCCACGCCGAGTGTGATACTCCCCTGGGAAGTGAACTTGCCGGCGTTGGTGAGCAGGTTGATCAGAATCTGCGACAAGCGGTGGACATCGGTTACAAGCATGTAGGAACCCACGGCACATTCGAGACGCCCCTCGACACCTTCCTGCCGCGTATGGGCGGTCGTCATGAGCACATGCTGGCAGACCTGCACGATCTCCTCGGACGAGCAGTTGAACTTGATCTTGCCGCATTCGAGCGACGAAATGTCGAGGATGTCGTTCAGCAGCGTGAGCAGCATCTCGGAATTGTTGACCACGATGGCGCAGTACTCGGCACGTTCCTCCTGTGAAAGTTCTTCGCCCTGCATCAGCGACGAGAAGCCCACGATGGCGTTGAGCGGCGTGCGGATCTCATGGCTCATATTGGCCAGGAACGCCGATTTGAGCATGTCGGACTCTTCGGCCTTCTCGCGGGCGACCACCAGCTGTCCCTCGCGCTCTTCGAGCGTGCGCTTGAGACGCCGCGTGCGCAGGAAAAGCGCCGCAACGAAAACCAGCAGCAGCACCAGCAGTACGATACCCGCCACGAGCAACTCGATGTAATGGGAATATTTCGAGAGTTTGGCCGCTACGGTATCCTCGACCACACTCCCCTTGGGCAGGGCGTATTCGGCAATCTTTAACTCCTTGAGCTTGCGCGAATCGAAGAGGTACTGGCCGTCCGTAAGGCGGAAATGCGTCCCGTCTATCTTCCCCGAGGCGTAATACTCCTTGATCTGCGATGCGATGACCGAGGCGGCGTTCTCGTATTTGGGGACATAGCCACCCACAGCCACGTCGCCGATGCCGATCTGGGATATCGAAAAGACCGGTATGCGCGGATTGAACTGCACCAGGTCGTTGAGCGAACGCTGCATGAGGTACTCCCCGTCGCGGCCCACACGCCAGGTTCCGAGTATCGCCGCGGAACGGTGCGACAGCGAGGCATAGGTCTCATGCATCGCATCATCCCCCTCGCGGCTGTCCACCAGCACAAGGTTCATGTCGGGATAGTTTTTCATCTCCTCGCGTACGAGCGCCTGGAGGGAAATACCCCCGTAGGTGTTATCCGAGATGAAGGCGATGTTCTCGGCTTCGGGAAAAAGCGAACGAACCAGCTCGATATTGCGGCGGACGTCATACTTGTTGAGCATACCGCCCACATTGTTCAGGCTGTCCGTCATGTTCATGTAATTGATCGAAGGGGGCAGCCACATGCCGAGACTGTCCTCCGGCGGCGGGAGCACGATGCCGTTGGAACTGACATAGCAGCAGAAGCACATTACATCCTTGGGGATATGCCCCAGCGAGACGAACGATGCCCATGCCTCCTGCCCCAGCAGGACGATGGCGCGAAGCCCCTTGTTCTCATACCGGGAAATCATGTTCTCGGTCTGCGACATCCAGATGGGTGCGTCGTTGATGCTCTTGCATTCGAGCGTTTCGACATAGATATCGCACGGGATGCCCGAAGCCATGATGTTGCGTTCGAACTCGGCGATGAAGCCCGACATGCGGCGCGTATCCGGATTATACGAGGAAATAATCAGGATACTCTCCCTCTCCTGCGGCGCTTGAGCCCGAAGCAATGCGGGCAACAGGGCGCAACACAGAAGAAGAAATATCCGATTTTTTTTCATTGGGTTCCTGGTCATAGTTTCCCTTTCTATCGCGAAAGCAGCGCCGCAATCCGCGTACGGAGTTCATCCGCCCGCAGAGGTTTGGCAAGACATTCGTTGAAACCGGCCTGGAACATGCGGTAGCGGTCGGTTTCGAACGCATAGGCCGTGAGTGCGATAACGGGGACGTCGGGCGAAATCTCCCGCACGCCCCGAAGCGCCTCATAGCCGTCCATGACGGGCATGTTGATATCCATCAGCACCAAGTCGGGGCGGCAGTCGGCGAACAAGGCGACGGCCTCCTCTCCGTTCCAGGCGTGCAACAGGTCGTAATCACGGCGCAGCAACACCTCGACGAGCTTATAATTACTCGGATTATCCTCGGCAACCAGCAAGCGGGGACGGTTGCCGACCGGATTTACACTATTGTCACACTCCATCGCTTCATCGGTTTAACAAAATCGCCCGACAGCGGCAAAGACCGGACAATTGCACAAAAATACCATTTTTTTGATTAATAATAAAATATTTCCCTTTAAAAATTAACAGCACCCCGAAAACAGGACGGGAAATCCGGGCGTTTTTGACATATAAATTACCTTAAAAGTTTATAATGCCAATTTTTTTACCGATATTTGCACGGGGTATCCGGATCAGGAGCGGGAAACGACACGGTTTGCAACGCCCGCTCCGGAATTCCAGGTAAATTTAAATAAACAACCGCCCGGAACCGGACAACGAGCATGCGACGCTTCCCGTTCCGGAAAAACCCGATGACAACGAACCGCCGAACATGAACCGCAAGAAAGTACTGATCGTAGACGACAAGGAGCAAATCGCAAAAATCCTTTTCGCATACCTCCACCAGGATTACGAATGTTTTTACATGCAGAACCCGCCGCAGGCCATCGAGTGGCTCTCGCGGGGGAACATGCCCGACCTGATTATTTCGGACATCCGCATGCCCGAAATGCGCGGCGACGAATTCCTGGCATACCTCAAGCTCAACGAACTCTTCAAGCAGATCCCGGTCGTGATGCTTTCGAGCGAGGACAGCACCTCGGAACGCATCCGCCTGCTGGAAGAGGGTGCGGAAGACTATATCGTCAAACCGTTCAACCCGCAGGAACTCAAAATAAGGATTAAAAAGATTTTGGATTGAAGTACCCCGTCATCTACATCAAAGGCAGAGGCAACCACACGGCCCGTTTCACGGAGCTGACCGAGGGACAGATGCGTATCGCAGGGGATATCGGCGCAGCCATGGGCAAGCTCATGCCGCTCAAGGACGACCACGCCTTCATCCTCTACGAACAGCAGGGCGAGGAGGACATCCGCAGCATCCGCTTCCTGCGTTCCTGGTTCCCGGGCGCCGGCATCGTCCTCATCACCTCGGGGCGGCTGACCGGGGAGGAGCGGCGTGCGTACCTCGGAGCCGGCGTGAACAGCGCCGTGCCGGGCGACATATCGCGCGCAGATTTCCTCCGCACACTGCAATTCATGACCGACTATACATTCGTCCGCAAACCCGTCGCAGGCGCCGGGAACGAAGTACGGTTGTTCCGCATGCCGCTCTGGAAACGGGCGTTCGACATCGCGGCATCGCTCGCGGCGATCCTCCTGCTCTCGCCCCTGCTCATAGCCGTGGCCGTGGCCGTCAGACTCGACAGCCCGGGGCCGGTCATCTACAAGTCGAAACGCGTGGGAAGCAACTACCGGATCTTCGATTTCCTGAAGTTCCGCTCGATGCGCTCCGACGCCGACCGGCGGCTCAAGGAGCTGGAGGATCTGAACCAGTATGCCTCGGCACCCGCCGCGGAAGACGACGCGAAAATGGTGCTCGACGACGAAGAGATCCGCAAACTGCTGGCGGACACCGAAAACGGCATGCTCTATGCAGACGATTTCGTGATCCCCGAGGAGGCTCATCAGCACCAGCTGGAAACCGAACAGGAAAACGCGTTCGTGAAGATCGAGAACGACCCCCGCATCACGCGCCTGGGGCGTTTCCTGCGTAAATACAGCATCGACGAACTCCCGCAGCTCTTCAACATCCTGCGGGGCGACATGTCGGTCGTGGGCAACCGCCCGTTACCCCTCTACGAGGCCGAACGCCTCACGAGCGACGAATATATCGAACGGTTCATGTGCCCCTCGGGCCTCACGGGACTGTGGCAGGTCGAAAAACGCGGGCAGGCGGGGAAACTCTCGCCCGAACAGCGCAAGCAGCTCGACATCGAATACGCCCGCAGGATGTCGCCGTGGTTCGACCTGAAAATAATCCTGCGCACGTTCACCGCATTCATACAGAAAGAAAATGTTTAAAACCCAGCAACATATGAAAAGGGCCGTCTTCACACTCTGGCTGCTGCTGGCTGCTGTCGCCGCAACGGCGCAAAGCGAGCCTACGCCACCCGAATTCGAATACAGCGACCTGCAACGGCTTACTCCGGAAGATTACATCGACATGCAGCTGCCCCCGCTCCACGTACTGATGGAGAATGCGCGCCATGCACCGCAGGTCGGCTATTACGAGTCGAACCGCGAAATCGAGGAGCGCGAACTGAAAACCGTGCGCCGCAACTGGATGCGCAATTTCAAGCTCAACGCCAACTACAACTACGGATCGTCGGACATCTACAACCAGAATTATCAGGACAGCAACATCCCGATATGGACGACGACCACGACCGGGCGCGAGCAAAGCTGGTGGAACGTCGGGGCTTCGTTCTCGATCCCGCTCGACGAGATTTTCAACCGCCGCAACAAGATCAAGCAGCAGAAGAAGCGTATCGAGAACACCCAGTACGACCTCGACCGCTGGTACGACGAGTTGCGCATGAAGATCATCGACGCCTACACCACGGCCGTCGAGCAGCTCTCGATCCTGCGGAGCGCCGCCGAAGCCAAGATCACGTCCGAGGCACAATACCGCATGACCGAAGTGGACTTCGTCAAAGGCAAGCTCGACGCGCAGACGCTGAGCCGCCAGAAGAGCCTCGAAAATTCGGCGACCCGCGAATACGAGCAGGTGCGGCGCAACCTCAACGACGCCCTGCTGCGGCTCGAGATACTCACGCACACGCCGATCATCAACAAACCCATATCAATGCCCGGGGTGTCGAAAGAAGCGCCCGAAACCGAATAGCATATGAATTACATCGCCTATACCGCGCGGTTTCTTTACCGCATCAAGTGGTGGCTGATACTCTGTCCGCTGCTGGTCGCACTGCTCGTCTACCTGAAGATGGGTACCAAGCCGCGCAACTATAAATCCACGACGACGATCTACACGGGCATCGTCTCGGGATACGACATCACGACCACCGAAGGCTCGCGCCAGGACTGGAACGTCATCAACAACGCGATGGACAACCTGATCAACATCATCCTGTCGCAGTCCACGCTCAAGAACGTCTCGCTGCGCCTCTACGCACAGGGGCTTACGCATCTCGACCCGGACAACGACAACCAGTACCTCTCGGCACGTACTTCACGGTACCTGCTGAGCAAAACCCCGCCGGACGTCATGGAGCTCGTCGACCACACTTCGGAAAAGAACACTTACGAGAATCTGCGCAAATACGAAGAGATAGACCATAACAACCACGTCTACGGCATGTTCCACTGGAGCCCTCCGTATTACAGCTACCAGGCGCTGAGCCAGATCAAGGTCAAGAGGCTGGCCAACAGCGACATGCTGGAAATCAGCTACGAGAACGACGACCCGTATATCGTCTACAACACGCTGATTATCCTCAACGACGAATTCGTCAAGCAGTACCGCGACCTGCGGTTCGGCGAGACGAACAACGTCATCGCCTATTTCGAATCCGAGCTGGAGCGGGTGGGCAACAACCTGCGCAACCTGGAGGATTCGCTGCGCGACTACAACGTCCAGCACCGTGTCATCAACTACGACGAGCAGACCAAGCACATCGCCGCCCTCTCGCGCGACTACGAATTGCGCTACGAGGAGATCCTGCTGAACTTCGAGAGCGCCGAGAAACTGCGTGCCTCGATCGAGGGGCAGCTCGAAGGGTTGCAGGAGACTTTCCGCAACAACGCCGAGTTCATCGAGAAACTCCATAAGATCGGGAGCATCTATTCGCGCCTGTCGGCCGCCGAGGCCTTCCAGCCCGAAACCGACGGCACGGAAGGTATTTCCGACCGGACGGCCATGCCCGCCAGCCGCAACGACACGGGGCAGTTACGCAGGAAACTGAGCGAGGAGACCCGCAGCCTGCAGGAGCTCACGACGAACATCGCCAACCAGCAGTATACGAAGGAGGGACTCTCGGCAAATTCGATCGTGACGGAGTGGCTCGCCGCCGTGCTGCTGGCCGAGAAATCCCGCGCCGAACTGGCGGTGATGAAGCTCCGCAAGCAGGAACTCGACCAGAAATATACGCAGTTCTCGCCCGTGGGCTCGACCCTGAAACGCAAGGGACGCGAAATCAACTTCTCGGAACAGTCTTACCTCTCGATCCTCACGGCGCTCAATACGGCCCGCCTGCGCCAGAAGAACCTGCAGATGACTTCGGCGACGCTGAAGATCATCAACGCCCCGGTGCTTCCCCTGGAGGCTGAACCGAGCAAACGCAAGATGATGGTTGCCGCAGCAGGCCTCGCCACGCTCCTGTTCGTACTGGGATTCTTCATCCTGCTCGAACTGCTCGACCGCACGCTGCGTGACAAAGTCCGCGCCGAGCGCATCACCAAGGGGCGGGTCATCGGGGCCTTTCCCGGCAAAGCCTATTTCGGGCAACGGAGGTTTACCAAGCAATACCGCGAGATCGCATCCCGCTATATCGGCAATGCGGCAGTCAACTATTTCGACCCGGCCAAACAGCCCAACGTACTCAATATCCTGAGCACCGAGCGCGGGGACGGAAAGAGCCTGATCGCCGAACACTTGGCGGCATTCTTCCGCGAAGCGAACATGAAAGTCCGCATCGTATCGTGGAACAAGGATTTCGACATCGAACGCAAAGAGTACCTGCTGGCCGAGAAACTCGGGGATTTCGTGCGCGACATCCCGGGCGAAGTTCCCCTCGCCGAGGCCGACGTGGTGCTGGTGGAATACCCGCCCTTCGCCACGAGCTCCGTCCCGAAGGAGTTGCTGCGCCATGCGGCGCTGAGCATCGTCATCGCCCCGGCGAACCGCACGTGGAAAGATACCGACCAGCTGCTTTTCGAAAAGCAGCTATGCTG
>OHSF01000846.1_pt1 | contig 15673 bp, 10 predicted proteins | sample 1578551 | NCBI WGS metagenome assembly OHSF01 (sample SAMEA3879601, study PRJEB24766) | human gut metagenome | biome: human-associated habitat; feature: feces | place: USA | collected 1985/1987
GGTAGGTGAAATTTCGAATTCCACACTCCATGCCACCTATCATCTGCCGGATTCAAAAACGGATATGTTAAAGGATGCTCCTATGGCGGGCATTATGTATGACAAATCCTTAGACCCAGACATCCGCTCCCTCCGTCAAACTATTCTCTACAGTTTAAAAGGTATCAGTGCCTATGGTCATCAGGCAAGAGAATTAGGTTACTTCAGTAATGAAGTGGATGACTTTTATATACTGGCATTAGAAGCCATTACCGATGACCGGCTGACTGTCGAAGACCTGATCCGTCTGACCATGCGTACCGGTGAAATGGCTATTGAAGTCATGAAAAAACTGGACGATGCCAATACCACTATTTATGGCAATCCTTCCCCGCATAAGGTAAATGTTACTATTAAAAAAGGGCCATTTATCATTGTCTCCGGCCACGACTTAAATGATTTGGAAATGCTGTTGAAGCAGACGGAAGGCACCGGCATCAACATCTATACCCATGGTGAAATGCTGCCCTGCCACGGTTATGATGGACTGAAAAAATATTCTCATCTTGTAGGTAACTTCGGTGGAGCCTGGCAGGATCAGCAGAAACAGTTTGACAACATTCCAGGCTGTATCCTGATGACCACCAACTGCCTGATGCGCCCGAGAGATTCCTACAAAGACAGGATTTACAGCACGAATGTAGTAGGCTGGGATGGTGTGAAACATGTCGGTCGGAAAGAAAATGGAGACAAAGATTTCAGTGAAATCATAAAACAGGCAATTGAACTTGGCGGTTTCCAGGAAGACCAGCCGGCAAAAGAGATTCTGGTAGGTTTCGGACACCACGCTGCCTTAAGCTATGCCCCACAGCTTGTGGAAGCTGTTAAAAGCGGACAAATCCGTCATTTCTTCCTTATCGGCGGCTGTGACGGTGCCCGTCCGGGACGAAATTACTACACTGACTTTGCCCAAATGGTTCCATCCGACTGTATGATTCTAACGCTTGCCTGCGGAAAATACCGTTTCAATAAACTAGATTTTGGTGAAGTAGCCGGACTGCCACGTCTTTTGGATGTGGGACAATGTAATGATGTCTACTCTGCCATCCGCATTGCTACTGCACTTGCAGATGCTTTTGAAACAGACGTAAACGGACTTCCACTGTCACTGATTATATCCTGGTATGAACAGAAAGCGGTTGCTGACCTGCTTGCCCTTTTAAGCCTTGGCATTCATGATATTTATTTAGGTCCAACGCTTCCTGCCTTCATCAGTCCAAATGTGCTGCAGTATCTTACCGATACCTTCCACATAAAGCCAATCAGCAATGCTCCCGATGATATCAAAACCTGCCTGAAACAAAGCCTATAAACAATAAACCTCCTTACCAGTTTTCTGGTAAAGAGGTTTTTATTTATGCAAACTCTATTTTCCTGTCTGATTTGCAATGCAGACGCAATACCATTTATCATCTGTCTGACTGACATCATGATTGCAGTTGATAATCGGATGATTCAGGTCATTTGGCGGAATATAACGCACCACACCGATTCTTCCATCGGACATCTGTACCTTTACATCCCGGTAATTTGCCACCATATTTTTCACAAATAAGTCTACCAGGCGTTCATCCAGTCCCGGAAATTCGCCCTTTTTAAATTTCTCCAACACATCAAAAGGAATCATGGATTCCTTATAACTTCTCTGGGAAATCATGGCATCATACACATCGGAAATGGCGGTAATCCTTGCCAACAGAGAAATCTCATCTCCTGCAATCTGATCCGGATAACCCTTTCCATCCAGCCGCTCATGATGATGTCTTGCCGCTAACCGGATATCTTCATCTACATTATCCCAAAGCAGCTCATATGAATAAACGGGATGAGCTTTTATGATTTCAAATTCTTCTTCCGTAAGTCTTCTCGGTGCATTTAAGATTTCTTCCGGTATCTTCGTCTTTCCGATATCGTGCACTAATCCGGCGCATACCAGCTTTTTAATCACCGGTTCCGGAAGTTTCAGCCACTGCCCGATAACACCATTGGTAAATGCTACGTTCAGGGAATGGCGCTGCAAATTCTCATCCATCTCTCTCGGTGCATCAATACACTGAAATATTTTAGGAAAATCCAATACCTTAATCTTAGTAAAAATATCCTTTGTAACAGTCTCCGTTGCTTCCATATTAATTTCGGAAGCATTTCTGGTTACAGAAAAAATACTGTCTACATCGTTTTTTAATGCTGTATAGCCGACTGCTTCTTCGTATACTCTCTGCAATGCAGCTCTTGGTGCTTTTCCACTGTTGAGAATTTCCTGATAAGTTTCCTCACTGGTTGTAATATATCCACCACGTTCAAACTTGGAAAGTTTATCTAACCGGTCCTGTGTCAGGACTTCGCCCCGTTTCAAAAGCAGCACCGAACCTCTGTCATTATAAATATCTCCGGAAAGTTCCAGGCCTTCCCATAAAAAATCAATTGGAATTTTTCTAAGTCTCATTCTGTCACTCCGCCCTTATATATTCCTGTCACGAATCATCATGCAGCCATACTCTTCTGTCTTAAGATTTGCATTCTGTATCCGGACAATCCGATATGTCTTCTGTAACATTGTATCTCCAAGTTTCACACAAATCCGCAGTTCCGTTCCAATTGTCCCGCTTCCTGCCATTGTCTGAATCAGAATTCCATTTCCACTGATATTACAGGTTTCCATTTCAATTGGCTTCTGCAATTCAATTAATGTTCCATCCACAATAACAGATTCTATATATCCCTTTTCTTTTAAGGGATAACGGGCATGCTTCCGCTTCTCACCATTCTTACTCCTGCCCAGCTCGATTTCTACTTCATTGGCAATTATAACCTTCCGAAGATTACCGGCAGCTTCTACCAGGCTCCCATTCGGTCCAAATATGATAACCGTCACCGCATGCTCCATCCGGTTGTCAAGGCTTCCTGCACTAACCTTTACTACTTTACGGATCGGATCATACGATTTAATTCTTGTATCTAATACCATCTTCCCGCCGGCAATTTCCTTTACAATAATCCGGCAGCCATTTAACTCCATCATTCCTGCCATAATTTGCATTTCTCCCTGATACTGTTGCTCACCTATTATCCATATCTCATTTCTGTTTGATATATTTTATCACGCCTATCCCGGTTTGAAAATATTTTTACCAAAAATAATAGTATAAAATCAGTTGCACAATCAGTATAAATGGCATTCCTATTACAAAGTACCAATGTTTTGTCTTATGACGGAACAGATACATACCTGCCCATGTCCCAATGCTTCCTCCCAGTATGCTTACCAGAAATAATGTTTTTTCAGGAATACGCCATTTATGACAGATGGCTCTGCGTTTATCTATTCCCATGACGGATAGCCCGACAATATTTGCAATTATAGCATATGCAATTGCTATTTTCTGAATTGTAGTCATTCTTTTCTCCTTTTTCAAACATTAATTTTCGGCGATTGCAAAAGGAAATAATCTTTGCTGGAAAATATTACGGAGATTTACAGCGGATTATCTTTATCCGTTATGAAATGCCAGCAGTTCTTAGAAAGCGTGTTTTTCTTGCTGATAAACTGTCTTTCCGGTTGCTTTGACTGAATAGCTGCACTGTCCGTCGAGAACAGATGCCGCATAAAGCCTGCAAGGGGCACAGGGAATTTCGGCATAATTATACTTTCTTCTGGCAACCGGCACAAATTCACGTCCATGTTCAAATGTGCCTCGCTGGTACATCCCTGTACCAGCGTTGCCTGTTGCCAGATGAAATTCCCAGTGCCCCTAACAGCCCTTATCAGGCATCTGTACTTCGACGAACCGTGTAGCTATTCTGGCAAACATTGGAAAGACTGTTTTCATAACCAAAAGAAAAACACGCATTTTAGAACTGTGGTATTTCATAACGAAAGATAATCTGCTGCGAATCAACGTAATATTATTGTAACAAATCTCTTCTATCCTTTTGCAATCCCCGGATATTAATTTTTAAACAACGCCCAAATGTAAAAATCCCCTCTTCCAAATCAGAAGAGGGGAAATCATTTCTGTTACTTATGCATTCTTCTTTGCAAAGCGTGTTTTGAATACAAACCACAGCTCTGTTGCAATACAGATAGAAGAATAAGTTCCGCTCACAATACCTACCATAAGAGGAAGTGAGAAATCTTTAATGGATGCAACTCCAAGGATATAAAGCAGGAATACCATTACAAAGGTTGTAATTGAAGTATTTAAGCTTCGTGAAATTGTCTGGGAAATGGAGCGGTCAGCTATTTCGGTTAAGCTTTCCTTATCCACATTTCTTACCAGATGCATATTCTCACGGATTCGGTCAAAGATAACGATGGTATCATTGATGGAATATCCGATGATTGTCAGCATTACTGCAATAAATGTGCTTCCTACAGACAGCCGCAGCAGAGAGTAACAGGTTAAAATAACCAGTACATCATGAATCAGTGCTAAAATAGCAGAGGTTGCAAAACGAATGTCTTTAAACCGGAACCAGATATAAACCAGCATACAGATTGTTGCAATTACTACTGCCCAGACTGCATCTTTTGTCATTTCACCACTGATAGTGGAACTGATATTGGTAGAGGAAACAGTTGAAGTATCTACACCAAGATTTTCTTCTAATGTAGTATTTAACTGCTCTCTTTCGTCCAAATCAAGGCTTCTGGTCTTAAATACAACCTGTGTACTTCCTTCTACCTTCTGAGCCTGTACACTGGAATCTCCAGTCACATCCTCAATCAGAGGAATTACTTCAGAATCTAATTCTGCAAGAGTATAATCTTTACCCATATCTACGGTTGTAGATGTACCACCGACAAATTCAAGGCTTAAGTTCAATGCGCCCTTGCCATTGGCTTTGTTTACGCCCATTCCCACAAATCCGGCAATAATAATTACTGCTGAAACAATAAAAAATACGTGGCGTTTTGCAATAAAATGCATTGGACGGCGGTCTTTCTGTCTTCCATAGAATTTTGCATCACGGAAACCAATTACATACAGTCCATGTAATACCAGTCTTGTTACAACTAATGCGGTAAACATAGATAAAACGATACCGATTGCCAGTGTATAAGCAAATCCTTTTACGAAACCGCTTCCCTTAAATGCCAGCACTGCTGCAGCAATCAGGGTGGTGATATTTCCGTCTAAAATTGCAGATAACGCTTTCTGGAATCCGGTCTTAATTGCTGTCGAAACAGTCTTGCCGGATGCAATTTCTTCCCTGATACGGGCGAAGATAATAACATTTGCATCTACCGCCATACCAATGGAAAGGATGATACCTGCGATACCCGGAAGGGTAAGTGTAATTTCAAAAAGATAAATAACTGCAACTACCATTGTAGTATAAATTCCAAGTGCTATGGTTGCTGCCACACCGGAAATCCAGTAGTAAGCAATCATGAATACCGCAATCAGGGCAAGACCGATTGCTGCTGCCTTTAATGCCGTTGATATTGCTTCTGTACCAAGCTGTGCTGCTACTATCTGGGACTGTAACTCAGATAACTCTAAGGAAAGAGAACCGATACGGATGTTAGAAGCTAAAGTCTCTGCTTCTTCATAGGAACTCATTCCATCGATTACTGCGCTTCCGCCGGTAATTGCTTCTTTTACACGAGGAGTACTGATTGCCTCATCATCATATACAATTGGGCAGACCTTTCCAACATTGGCAGTGGTTGCATCTGCAAATTTCTGTGCGCCTTCATCCGTAAGTGTAAGCTGGACCACATACTGCTTGTTGCCAAGGTTGTCCTGCTGTGTTGCAGCCTGTGCATCCTTTACATCATTACCAGTCATGTAAACATTTCCGTCCGGATCCCGGAACTCTAAGGAACCCGGTTTTCCAAGTTCGTCCAGAATCTTGTTGGCATCCTTTACTCCTGGAATTTCAACGGTGATACGGTCATCACCTTCCTGATATACAGATGCTTCTGTACTGTAGCCTTCCACACGCTTCTGAAGCTTGTAAATAGTATCCTTCATCTGCTCGGAAGTCGGATTCTCAGATTCTACCTGATATGTGATGCTGACACCACCTGCCAAGTCCAATCCAAGCTTAATGTTCTTATCTTCACCTTTTCCGGTTGAAGATAAGATGATAGACGCATAATACGACAGTCCTGCTAAAACCAAGAGAACTGCAAGTAATATGGCTACGCCCTTACTTTTCTTCATTTTCTTCTTCCTTTCTCCTGACTTAAATTTCCGCCTCTGCGGCTTTTATCATAATTGCGCATTCCACACGTTTCTTCTGTAATGCACAACCAATGTCATAGGTATTATGAATATCACCATGGAAATTATAAGAGTTCGCTGCACATCCACCGCTACAGTAGAATCTTGCAAAACACTCTCTGCATTTTTCCTTGGAATAAACATTACAGCTCTTAAAGGAATCCCGGATATCGGTACGTTTTAAGCCTTCAAAAACATTTCCCATCAGGAAATCTTCATTTCCAACAAACTGATGACATGGATATAAGTCTCCCCAAGGTGTTACTGCCAGATACTCAGTTCCGGAACCACATCCGGAAAGTCTCTTGGCAACACAAGGACCACCCTCCAAATCAATCATAAAGTGGAAGAAGTTGAATGCTTTTCCTTCTTTTTTCCGTTTTACCATCTCTTTTGCCAGTGCATCATATTCTGCAAAAAGCTGTGGCAGGTCTTCCTCACGGATGGCATAATCATCTGTCTCCTGTGCCACAACCGGCTCTACGGAAATCTGCTTAAACCCAAGGTCTGCCAGATGCAGTACATCCTTGGAAAAATCTAAATTATGATGGGTATAGGTTCCGCGCACGTAGTAGCGTTCCTGATTTCTGCTGTCTGCAAATTTCTGGAATTTCGGAACAATCACATCATAGCTTCCCTGACCACCACGGAACGGACGCATATAATCATTGACTTCTTTTCTTCCGTCAATACTTAATACAACATTGTCCATCTCTTTATTAGCGAACTCCATAATATCATCATTTAAAAGAACGCCATTTGTGGTCAGTGTAAACCGGAAATTCTTATTATGTATTTTTTCCTGCTCTCTTCCATATGCTACTAAATCTTTTACCACCTGGAAGTTTAAGGTAGGTTCTCCACCGAAGAAATCCACCTCTAAGTTCCGGCGGTTGCCGGAATTGGCAATCAGGAAATCCAATGCAGCCTTTCCTACTTCATAGGACATTAACGCACGTCTGCCGTGATATTCTCCCTCTTCTGCAAAACAGTATCTGCAGGCAAGGTTACAATCATGGGCAATATGCAGACACAGTGCTTTTACTACAGTAGGACGCTTTGTTACATCACCGATGTATTCTTCATAATCATCCGGTGTGAACAAATCTCCGTTCTTCTGCAATTCCTCTATCTCTTCAATTGCTTCTTTTATCTCCGCCTCATCATAGGTCTTATTCAGTCTCTGTATGATTTCTTCACGGCTTGTCTCTTCCCACAATGCAATGACATCATAGGTTAAGTCATCCACAATATGGATGGCGCCGCTGTTTACATCCAGGACAATATTATAGCCGTTGTTTTTATACTGGTGAACCACTACAATATTTCCTCACTTTCTTACAACATTATAACGACCGTCCGCGCAGGCGTACGGTCGTTTCGTTCGTTCTCAATCTGAACTTCTGGTAATTATTTGCAATGCTCGCAAGTCTGGTTTCCTACAGTACAGGAAGTCTTGCATGCTGACTGACAAGATGTCTGGCACTCGCCGCATCCGCCCTTCTTTACTGTATTCTGTAACTTTCTTGTATTCAAGGTCTTAATATGTTTCATCTCGTTATCTCCTTTCGAAAAAATACCTCTAGTTAGTATAACACATAGTCTTTCATAAGAAAAGCACTTTTTCAGTTCAAAGGTACTCTCTTATTAATCCATCATTCGCATTTTCCAACTATTATTAACCAATTAAGTTATTAACCACTTCAAGCCAAGCAACTGTTTCTGCATTATCTGCTGCAATCTCAGCATATTGTGCTGCATAATAAGTGTTACCTTCTATTTCAGATAATTTTTCTAATGTTCTTTGGTTCTGTTCATATAATTTCTTATTCTGAGCTTCTTGCTCTGCTTGATTAATTATAATTTCCATTTGCAAGTTTATTATCTTGTCTAGTTTTACTTTTATTTCATCTAAATCACAATGTAACAGGGCTGTTTCTAGTGAAAATTCACTAGTTGAAATAAAATCATGCAAATAATAAACCGCATATATGTTTCTATATTGCTCTGGAATAATATTTATTGAATACAACTTATTTAAAATTCTTTTTGCTTCAACCAAATTATATTTCAACTTTTCTTTCTTATCTTCTAAACTCTCAATAGTATGTGTTTTTACTTTGTATTCTTCCGTAATAGTTTGTTTAAAATCTTCACATATCTCATCAAAATGTTTGTCCAAATCATCATATATATCATTTTGCTCAAATAAACTAATATCACTATCTGTATAATTAATCCATCTATTTTTTCCCATTTGCAGAGTTTCTAAATTTTGCCATGAATTATCACTGTATGGTGCAGTTTCTACATATCCTTCATTGTTTATCATAACGTACATTTTTTCCCCATCATAACGCAAAACCACCACTCCATCTTTTATATTTCGCCCATTACTTTTTGTAAAAGGATATCTCCGTATACCATTAGTTGTTGTTATATTACTAATTTCATATTCTAAATCTTTTATATCACTAGGAAACTTATTTAGTGCACATTCCAATGTCAATATATCACTTAAATAAATTTTTAATGCCTTATTATCTAATTCCTTGTTTGTCTTTTTTACTTCTGCAACTGTTTCTGCTAAATTTTCTTCTGTATCTGGAACTCTTGTTCCACAACGATGGCAAAAAAGTGCACCATCCATCAGTTTCTCACCGCACTTATAACAAAACATACTATCACTCCTTCTTCTGTATAAAATTATTTTTTTCTATTTTTTAAACTTAATACACCTCTTAATTACTATATCAAAAAATTGATTAATTGTAATCCCTTTTTTCAACTGAGCATTCCTCCCACAGTTCCCGAAGCAGTGCATAAAATCAGTGTTGTAAGGATGTGCTGCATTCCGGAATCCAGTCCCTTTTTCAATATCAGGGACACAATGAGCAACACTGCAAAATATAATAGCCCCATCACGGCTCCCCACAGATATTTCCGGCTCTTCTTAATCTTTCCAATGATGAAGCCGCCGACAAATCCCACTACAATATAGCTTATGATAATGCTGATATTTACCGCAGCTTCGCTTAATTCCATTTTATATAAGACTGCCGCCAGAATAAAAAGCAGTATTCCCGTCAGAATATACATGACCAGCAACACTTTGCCCATTGTCGTAAAAAGATTTCCTTTTCCTGCCACCTTCTCTTTTCCCATATATCCTCCATCCATCTTCGTACCTTACGCCTGCATCCGTAACTTATTTTTTATATCATGTTCCGGATACAGTTTCGCTTTGTACTATATATGAAAAAAAGATTTATATTATGTATAAAAATGTCTCCTGCCGCTTAACTTTCCAATCACGGATAAAAATACCGAAAATGTCGGAATATTTTTCCATCCTGATTTATCTTCTCTGTTTCCTGAAAGCCAAGTTTATGAAGCAGTCCCAACGATGCTTCATTCCCCGGCTCCACCAGACAGTCAATTCTTCGAAAATCAAGATTATTTTTTACCCATGCCATGATTGCCTGACAGACCTCATATGCATAACCCTGCCTCTGGTATTCCGGTGCAATGACATAACCCATCTCAATAATTTCTTCTTCTCCCAGCATGCGATAGTCGATTCCGGCTCTTCCAATCAGCCGGTGGGTACCTCTTTCCTTTGCCAGCCACATGCCATATCCATAGTAGCCATACATATTTTCAATATATGCTCTCTGGTACTCCTCCTCTTCCTGTCTTTCGTAAAGGGGCTCGATATAATCGGTGATTCCCTTCTTATTATATAAATCAAATAAATCGTCCATGTCATCTAACGTAATCTCTCTCAGATAGCACCGCTTTGTCTCTAATATCCGCCACGGCAGATGGTGTTTCCGCTGAAATGTCCGAAGTAAAAATTCTGTATCCACTTCTTCCAATCCAAGAAGCAGCATATCCACATTGCTTAAAGGCATCTGTTTTGAAAAATCCGGTACTTCATAGCCAATGATGGTAAGCTGGTCTGAGTCAGAATCTACATCCTTTTTCGCCCATGCCACTTCTTCCGGTTCTGTTGCAAGCAGCATACATTCCTCCGGCTTTACATGATGTCCGCTCAGGAAAAATGTGATATCTTTTTCCAAATCAGCATCTGTAAAAAGAAGTTCCACTTTTTTCTGCTCTGACAGTTCTTTTTGCAGGCGGCTTAATGCATGTTTCTCTTCTTCAGAAATTTTTTCTTCTAATGTTTCTTTTCGTATGATACAGTTCCAGTTTACAGTATTCCAGTGACACATATTTCCTTCTCTCTTTCTTTACAAAAAAGCCTTTTTCCGCTATAGTAGAACTACATTCTGTTATGCAGGATGAATTCAATGAACAGAAATGAGGTATCTTACAATGGCTCAGAATCCTATTATTACATTTGAAATGGAAAACGGAGATATTATGAAAGCGGAATTATATCCGCAGGTTGCTCCTAACACAGTAAATAACTTTATCAGCCTTGTCAACAAGGGATTTTATGATGGACTTATCTTCCATCGTGTCATCAACGGTTTTATGATTCAGGGTGGTGACCCGGAAGGAACCGGAATGGGCGGTCCAGGATATGGTATCAAGGGTGAATTTGCACAGAACGGCTTTGCCAATGACTTAAAGCATTCTGCAGGCGTTCTTTCCATGGCACGTTCCATGATGCCAAACTCTGCCGGCTCCCAGTTCTTTATCATGCATAAGGATGCTCCACACTTAGATGGTGCTTACGCTGCTTTCGGTAAAATCATTGAAGGCATGGATGTGGTAAATAAAATCGCAGAAGTTGCAACCGACTACAGCGACCGTCCAATGGAAGACCAGCGAATGAAAACCGTTACCGTAGAAACCTTTGGCGTTGATTACGACGAACCGGAAACCGTATAATGCCATCGCAACAGCCGTATCAGTGTATACACTGGCGCGGCTGTTGTTTTTTTGCAAAGCTTCTCTTTTTATTCTTTCAGTTTCCGGTAAAGCTTCTGTACAAACTGCACATCCTCTCTGGTAAGTTTCTTATGGCTATACGCTGCCACTTCAAGAATCTGAAGATAACGCTCCTTTTCTTCCATGCTCCAGCCCCCATAATTTAAAAGCTGTTCCCTGAATGTCCGGTCGGATTGTACTTTTGCATTTACAATGCCCTTCTGCCGTAAAATGCGATAAATCTGGTTCGAATTCCAACGGATGATATGCTTGTAACTATGTGTTCCCTTCTTCCGTTTTCCTTCTATCTCTCTTAAGTAATACCAGATACCTGCTGCAAGAAGCAGAATGATGATTACCACAGCAATCAAAATGACCTTTAAACGGCTTCCCTTTTGATTCTGTTTTCCTGCCTTATTGCCATCCTGCATGGAATTTTCTGTATTCCGGTTTTCCGTGCCCTGATTTTCCGTATCCGGGTTTTCTGTATCTGGGTTTTCTGTATCCTGACTTTCTGTGTTTTGATTTTTTGTATTCTGATTTTCCGTATTTTGCATTCCGCTGCCGGATAAATCCGACTGACTGTCATCTTTGGAACTGTCCTGATAATCACTTCGCTCCAACGTAATTAGGTCTGCTGTTCTGCCATCATTCATCCGGATGGTAATGCTGTCACTTTCCTGCTGAATCTCCAGACGGTCAATGCCGGTTTTATTTCCCGGCGTCATTTCCACCGGAACCCAGCCAACACTGTCTATATAGATTTCCGTCCAGGCATGTGCCTGATTATCAAGAACCTCTGCCGTATAATTACCATCACTGTCCTTCTTAAACTTCGATGTACTTACAGCATAGCCGCTGACATACCGTGCCTTAATTCCCATCTGCCGCAGAAGCAGTGTTCCCGCACTGGCAAAATGCTGACAGAAGCCTTCCTTCGTATCAAACAGAAAATGTTCTGTTACATCCTGTCCCCATGGCACATTGTCCAAATCCAGATTATAGTTACACTTCGCCAGTTCCCGTTTCACCAGATAGACTGCATAAATTTCCTTAAAGTTATAAATATTATCATAATAAGTACCATTCACAGTAAATCGGTTATCTACAAAATCCGAATAATCTCTTTCATACTCCGCTTCCAACTGATTTCCCAGTTCCCGGATTCTTGTGAGATTTTCCGGCACATACGTATACTTTTCCGTATACTTATTATATTTCTTTATAAATGCCCATTCGTCTTCCGGTAATTTGCTGTTAAACCCAGCCAAATCATACCGCCAGCTATTCATATTCTCTATAATTTCATTTACTTCCGATTCGCTCAGTGTCTCATTCCGGTTCACATAAGCACCATCTGCCAAATCTGCTGTAAACAAAGCATTCATATAAAGATGTGACATGCTGTTTCTTATGGTTCCGTCTACTTCCAGAACGTCATTGCCATTCCGGAGCACAGTACGGTCTCCATCCATAAGAACCCCGGCGGGCTGCCGTTCATCCTGATAATAGCTTGCCAACGTATAGTATGGCAGGTATGCATAGGGGTCTTTCTCATCAAAATACTGCACCCGGTAAATGGTATCCCAGTAATAGGTATAATAGCTCTGGGTATATGCCAAAATATTCTGTACCTGCTGTCCCGCGGTCTGTTCCTTAAGGCTGCTGTCCACTTTCTGCATGGCAGATACAAAATCACTGGAATCATAAGTCTTCCAGCTTCCATTTTTGTAATAATCGCCTACATAACCTCTTAAATATACCGTATCATCCGGTATCTGATAAGCGGTCACTTCCATAACCGGCTTGTCCTCAAATTTCGGTGCCATATTACTGACCCGTCCCGGCTGATGGAAGTTGAAAATATCTTTACCAAAAGGAATTTCTGCCAAAAGATTGGTAGCTGTCATTGCCACTTCTGTTACCATATCCTGCGCAGCTTTTTCAATTTCACTTCTTCTTGCCACCATTTCATTGGCTTTCGGTTCTGCCACTCTAAATACCAGCGAAGAAACAACTACCGCCACCACCAGAAAAAGGCATACTGCTTTCTGCCTTAGATATTCCAACTGCTTTAATTCCACCCGTCCGGCAGTCCGGTAACCAAAGCTTCCTGCCGCAGCCAGTGAGAAACAAATCAATGCCCGCTTTGATGGTGCATAGCCCACCGCAAAATCCAGTATTATAAGAAGTACTGGTGGAATCAACACTCCAGCCAGTCGTTTTCTTACCACTAGAAAATAAATCTGCAGAATAGACAAAATGACTAACAGCCATGCTGTTACTGCTATCACCGGATTTAAATCAAGATACCGTTCAAATCCGGATACAATCTGCACATTATAGTACATATTGATTTTCTGCACTACAAGATGGATGAGTCCTGCCAGCCCTGGGTAAAGCTCTTTCCGGCTAAGCACCAGTCCCACCAGCAGTTCTCCCACAGGCAGCAGCCACTTGTCCGCCTTCTTAAAATAGGAAAAAGAAACCGTCAATGCTGCCGCAGAAACAGAAACCCATATCAATGCAGGCTTTCCAAACCGGTTAGTCAGAAAGATGTCTCCAAATATAAAGAACATGGCAATCTCCCAAAGCACAGCCAGCAGACTCTGCATTCCCACACGCATGACCTGCGGCGGCAATGCAATTTTTCCTGCCCGCCGTCCTTTCTGCGAATACCGTATGTTTCCAGTCTTTTTCATAACCGATGCATAAGTTTTCTTCTTTTTTCTCATACTCTAATCTCCGCTTTTGCGAAATCTTCTATTTCCGTTCCTGCCACAATAAGTTTTCCTGCAAGGTTCATTTCTATCTTTGTAACTGCTGTCTCACCCCGGTATTTCTCCTGATATAAAAGTGCAATATCCATCTTTTCTCGGCTCTGAACCGCTCCATACAAAAGCAGAATAAAATAATATACCTTCTCTTCTGTATCTACCCTTACCCGGATAAGGTCATGTTCCTTTTCATCATACCATGCGATATAATGAGGGCACTGTTTTTCCACCAGTCCAAAAGAAATCGAAATTACCATTTCAAAAAAGTGGTTTCTCTGCTTCTCCGTCTCTTTCTGTCCCCCGCTGATGTCAAACAGAATCACCACCGGACAGCCCATCGGCAGACTGTTTTCCCGAACCATCAGCTCATCTTCTTTTGCTGATAACTTCCAGTGAATATTCTGGATTTTATCTCCCGGCTGAAAGGAACGGATCTGAAATACCTCCGATACATCATCTCCTCCGGTTTTATCATCATATACTTCCGCTTCTCCCTGAAAATACCGGGAAGCTAATCCCACCTCTATCATTACCGGTGTTATCTTTGGCATAATGGAAAGCCGTTCCTCATAGCGCACATACCTGGTCAGATAGCCGATTCCAAGCAGGCCATAAAATCTTACCCGAACCAGCCGGAATGTATAATTTCCACTGCTTTTTGCTGCTACCTCCACGCTCATCCGGCTGCTGCTCTTTGCATCAGCTGCCGTCTGTATGGATAACTTTCTCTTTTTCCTGCCAAAGGAGTTCTGATAATCGATCCGGTATACCACCTTCGGCAATGGCAGCCTGCTCCGGTTTTCCGTCACCGCACAGATCATAACGCCTTCTTCCTGCTCTGCCATAACAATCGGAATCTGAATCCGGCATTTTACCCGAAACATCATATATAAAATATAGCCATAGCCTAAAAACAGCATTACTCCGCAGCAAATCGACAAAAGTATCAATGCCGGGCTGGTATAAATGGTTCCAAGATATCCTAATGCACCAACAATAAGTACAAGTATCAGTCCTGTTGCCATAGGCTACTCTTTTCCCTTAAATGAAGTTGGTTTTGTGGTATCTTCCATAATTTTTTCAAGAACTGCTTCCCCGGACACCCCGGTGACCCGTGCTTTGGTATTTAATACGATTCTATGCTTTGTGACATCATAAAAAACATCCTCCACATCAGCCGGAATCACATAATCTCTCTCATTTAAAAATGCATTGGCACGCACCATTTTCGTCAGTGCCACCATTCCACGCGGACTGACGCCCAGCTCAATATAAGGATTTTTTCTGGTGGCATGAATCAGCGCCATCATATATTCATAAATTCTGTCATGTATAAAAATATTTTCTACGGTTTCTTTCATTGCCTGCAGCTGCGCCCCTGTCATCACACCTTCTATGCTCTCATAGCTCTGTCCGATGCTCTTTCCTTTGGCAATCTCAATCTCACTTTTCAAATCCGGGTATCCCATGCTCATACAAATCATGAAACGGTCTAACTGGGATTCCGGCAGCATCTGTGTCCCGGCACTTCCCTTCGGATTCTGGGTTGCCATTACAAGAAATGGTTTCGGAACCGGATGACTGATGCCATCTACCGTCACTTTTCCCTCTTCCATAACCTCTAACAGGGCTGACTGGGTCTTTGGAGAAGTACGGTTGATTTCATCTGCCAAAAACAGATTGCACATGACTGCACCCGGATGATAATAAAAGCCGCCCTGCTCC
>OHSF01000885.1_pt1 | contig 15262 bp, 10 predicted proteins | sample 1578551 | NCBI WGS metagenome assembly OHSF01 (sample SAMEA3879601, study PRJEB24766) | human gut metagenome | biome: human-associated habitat; feature: feces | place: USA | collected 1985/1987
AGATCGGGGCGGGAGGCGCAAAGTGCATCGAGCATCCGGCCGAGCATTCCCTTGATCGTCGTGTGGTAGTCGGCCGCACAGGCATAGGAAGCTACTTTCGTGCGGTGTCCGGGAGGGTAGCCCTCGCCTGCGCGGTTTTTGTAACTCACGGCGCAGACCACGGCCGTACGTGCGCCCTCAACCAGTTTGCGCGGGTCGGCGCGCTTCTCGACATTGCGCTCCATGTAGGCCAGCGACGACTGGTAGCCCTTGCCGAGCCATGCCCGCAGCATCGACTCGTTCTCGACCAGGTGCCGGCACGGAGCCAGGCCGCAAAGGTCGAACCCCGCATCGGCGGCAAGTTTTTTGATGTACTGATGGTCGAGCATTTTATTATTTTGGTTCAAAAATAGTGATTTTTAACCGGAAATTAGTAATTTCGCCCCAAACTTTCGCGTTATTGAAACGTAGTTAAAACGAAACGTATTATGACCATCAATACACTTTACGAACTGGTCCGCAACAGCGTGGAGAAGTTCGCGTCGAAAGTCGCATTTTCGATGTTCGAAGGCGACGACGTGACCTATGCCGAGGTGGGCCGGCGTATCGAAAAAGTGCAGGAGATACTTACCGGTGCGGGGCTCCGTGCCGGGGACAAGGTTGCCTTGCTCAGCAGCAACATGCCCAATTGGGGAGTCTGCTATTTCGCCGTTACTTCGGCCGGCATGGTCGCCGTGCCGATCCTGCCCGATTTTTCGGGTGAGGAACTCGACATGATCATCGCGCATTCCGAAGCCAAGGCCCTGCTCGTTTCCGACAGGCTCTTTACCAAACTCTCGAAACAGACCATCGAACGGCTGAACGTCGTGGTGCGCACCAAGAACCTGGGCGTCATTGCTCAGCGGGTCAGGGGGGAGGGCACCATGGCCGTGCCGAAGCCCGATGACCTGGCCGTGATCATCTATACCTCGGGTACGACCTCGAAGCCCAAGGGGGTGATGCTGACCCACGCGGCACTCTGCGCCCAGGTCGGGATTTCGTCGGGCATCTTTCCCGTACTGCCCGACGACGTATTCCTCTCGGTGCTGCCGCTCTCGCACACCTACGAATGTTCCATCGGTATGATCTATCCCTTCTCGATGGGTGCCAGGGTCGTTTACCTCGACCGTCCGCCCACGGCCTCGGCACTGATGCCGGCGCTGCGGGCCGTGCGTCCCTCGGTCATGCTGATCGTGCCGCTCATCATCGAGAAGATCTACCGCCACCAGGTGCTGGCCAAATTCAATTCCAACGGTTTCTGGCGGACGCTCTATAAGGTGGGATTCTTGCGCCGTTACCTCCATCGCGTCGCGGGCAAGAAACTGCTCAAGCTCTTCGGCGGGCGGCTGCGGTTCCTCGGCATCGGGGGCGCCAAACTCGACGGCGGTGCCGAAAAGTTCTTGCTGGAGGCGAAAGTGCCTTATGCCATCGGCTACGGGCTCACCGAGACCGCGCCGCTGCTTGCGGGCGCCGCACCTTCGCAGGTGCGCCTCGGCTCGACCGGGCCCCAGGCGCCGGGCGTGCAGTTGCGCCTGGAGCATATCAACCCCGACACCCGGCAGGGCGAGGTCGTGGCGCTGACGCCCAGCGTCATGCTCGGGTATTTCAAGAACCCCGAGGCGACGAAAGAGGTCTTTACCGATGACGGCTGGTTCCGCACGGGCGATCTGGGCGAGTTCGACAAGGACGGCTGGCTTTATATCAAGGGGCGCCTGAAGAATATGATCGTAGGCCCCGGCGGCGAGAACATTTATCCCGAGGATATCGAAACCGTACTCAATTCGCACGTATATATCGCCGATTCGATCGTCACCGAACAGGAGGGGCGCCTCGTGGCATTGGTGCATTTCAACCGAGATGAGATCGAGGCCATGGTCGACAACTGGCGCGAGGAGTGGGAGACGAAGAAGGAGGCCTGGGAGGCCAAGACCGAGCAGCTCAAGAAGGAGATCATGGATTTCGTGAATGCCAAGGTCAACCGCTTCTCGCGGATTTCGGAGGTGGTCGAGGAAAAGGACGATTTCGCAAAGACTCCGACGCACAAGATCAAACGGTTCCTGTACAACAGGAGCAAAGACAACGACAAACCGCAGCGGGAACAGCCTGCCGGAAAACCCGAAACCAAATGACAAGACGCCCCTCCGCGGAGGGGCGTCTTGTCATTCTGCGTCAGACCTGTCTTCTACCTGGTCGAAGAATGCGCCGAGCGATATGCCGTAATAGCGGCAGAGGCGGGCGAGGGTGCTCACCGTGATATTGTATTTCTCGGTCTCGATCTTGCCGATATGGATGCCCGTGTCCTCGTAGACGGTTTCCTGGGAAACACCTTTTTCTGCACGCAGTTCCCTGAGCCGACCTGCGATCGCCTTCAGTAATGTTATGTCCCGCCAAGGTTGTTTCATGTTAACAAAGAAACAAACCTCCCCAATATTTGATAATGATTTATACATCATTATCGGGGAATTTGCCTATCTTTGTCATCATACAGGAAACGCGCCAAAACGGCTTGGCAACTCACTGTGCGGGATGAGGCGTCACTGAAAATGTGTACCCGTTGCTGCCGATACCGTTTTGACCGCAGGGAACCCACCGAGGCGGGGGTTCCCTGTCTTTTTACGGCGGGTGCCCGGGGACGGGATGAGGCGGTTTTGGTTGTTGCAGCTGCACTGTTTCCGCCCGGAAGCCCCGATCCGTAATATGGGAAAAGCCCCTCCGCAAAGGAGGGGCTTTCGCCTTTTGTCCGTGGTAGTTGCTATTGCGCGGTGTCTTTGCGCGGGATAAGGGTCGTATCGACCTGGTGGGGCTTGTCGCCCACATCCACGAGGTTCTCCTCTTCGACCCCGAGCGAACGGTAATAGGCGTTGATCTCGCCGATGATTTCCTTGCGACCGGCATATACAGCCAGGTAGTAGACGTCGCCCAGCTGGTCGAGTTTCTCGTCGATGATAGGCGACACCATGTCGCCCTGCACGCCGTCGAAACGCAGGTAATATTCGATGTACTCGATCAGCGTCCTGGCGTATTCGCGCAGCAGTGCGTCGCCCTTGTCGGCCGCATCCTCCACGCCCATCGCCGAAGCGGCGTAGTACGCTTCGAGGAACGGATAGGTGTTGGAGTCCGTAAAGCGTATCTGCGACGGGGGCAGCTTCTCAAGCCCCATGTCGAGCAGTTCGACGGCTTCCTGCGCGCGATCCTGCCGCAGTAGTTCCTTTGCCACGCGGGCAAAGGCATCGCGGGCGTGCGAGGCGCTCAGGTTGTATTGGATGAAGTAATCGGCATATACCCTCGGGTCGGCCAGATTCCCGTAGCGGAATGTCTCCTTGAGCAGCGGCGCCGCGTAATCCGCGTCGATGCGCCCGATTTCCCAGGGGTTTTGCACGGGAGTGAGGATCGGCACGAAACGGTAGGCGTAGCCGTCGAACTGGAGGTAATCCATCAGTCCGAAATCCTGCAATATGTAGACCTGCGTCATGTAGAGCGGGCGCTTCCAGTCGAAGTTGGCCAGCATGTCGAGGATCATGAGCTGCGTCTTGTCGATCGAGTTCTTCCGCAGGTTGATGTAGACCGTGTCGACCATCTGGGCGCGGTCTTTTTCGGCGACGATGCCCGAGGCGATGGCGTTCTCCTTGTTCACTGGTAGTGCGATGCGTTTGGTCGGGATGTAGTCGGTCATCGTCCCGTCCGAGAGCTTGATCTTGCTGCGCGGGTCTTCGCTGCGCACGAATTCGATCACGTCCTTGATGTCCACCGCGCGGTCGAAGCGGTTGTCCACCGGCACCCAGTCGTTGGTGAAGGTATACTTGCTCTTGGGCAGCGAGAAGGGTACGCCCGGGGCGTCGTTGGCCTTGGTTTTCATCTCGTCGATGTACCATTCGCCGCCCAGGTAGGAGGTGTTCATGATACGCACGTCGGGGCGTACGCCGTAGATCTCCTGGTTGTTCCAGAGCGGGAACGTGTCGTTGTCGCCGTAGTTGAGGATGATCGAGTTGGGCAGCGTCGACATCAGGTAGTTCCAGCCGATATCGCGCGCCATGTAGCGGTGCGAACGGTCGTGGTCGTCCCAGTTCTGCGCCGCGAGGATCGTCGGCACGCCCATGCAGACCACTGTCGCCGCCACGGCGGCCGTGACGTTGTTGCGCCTGGTGAGCCATGCGACCAGGTCGCGGATGGCCAGTACGCCGAACCCGATCCATATGCAGAATGCGTAGAACGACCCCGCGTAGACGTAGTCGCGCTCGCGCGGTTCGCCCGGCGAAGTGTTGAAATAGAAAACCAGTGCGATACCCGTCATAATGAAGAGCCACATGACGATCGAGAAATTCCGCTGGTCGCGGTTGAGCTGGTAGATCAGTCCGATCAGCCCCAGCAGGAACGGCAGGAAATAGTAGGTGTTGCGGCCTTTGTTGTCGGCGATCTCGCGCGGCAGGCCGTCCTGCGGCCCGAGGTATTTCTCGTCGATCCACTTGATGCCCGACAGCCAGTTGCCGTCGGTGATCGTCACGCGGGTGGGCTGTATGTCGCTCTGGCGCCCTACGAAATTCCACAGGAAATAGCGCCAGTACATGTACGAGAGCTGGTAGTTGAAGAAATAGTTGAGGTTCTCGAGGAACGTCGGCTCGACGATCGTGCGCGGTTCGTACCCGTCGTCGTATACCTTCTTGGTGCCGAAGTCGAGCACTTCGCCCTGCATGGGGCGTCCCTGCGAGTCGCGGACGATTTCGCCCTTTTCGTCGCGCATGATCTCGGTTTTGGTGCGGTAGGCGGCCCATTGCTTGTACTCCTTCTCTCCTTTGCGCGCATCCCACATGCGGGGGAAGAAGTGGATGAATTCCGGGGCGTGGGTATATCCCGTGATGACCGATGCGGGCTTGTACTTGCCGTCCTCGTCGAGGTAGTAGAAATGCTTTTCCTTGTACCCTTCGGGCGGGGCCGAGTAGTAAGCGCCGAACAGCAGCGGACGGTCGCCGTACTGGTCGCGGTTGAGCACCGACATCAGTGCGTGGGGGTTGTTGGGGTTGTTGCTGTTCATCGGCGGGTTGGCGGCGGCACGGATCGTCACCGAAGCGTAGGACGAGAACCCGATGAGGATCATGGTCGTCGAGAGCAGGATGATGTTCCACACGACCTTGCCTTTGCGGTGTGTGTACCACGAAGCCCAGCCCATGCCGCCGATCAGCGCCAGTGCGAAGAGCACCATGCCCGAGTTGACGGGCAGCCTCAGCGTGTTGACGAAGAAAAGGTCGATCATCGCCCCGACGTAGACCGTGTAGGGGATGATGTTGTTGTTGACGAAGATCAGGATGGCGCCCGCGATCAGCGTGGCGTAGACGATGCCCTTGAAAGTCACCTTCTCCGTCTTGCGGAAGTAGTAGATGAACACCAGCGCCGGGATGGTCAGCAGGTTGAGGATGTGCACGCCGATCGACAGTCCCATCATGTAGGCGATCAGTACGATCCAGCGCGACGAGTGGGGCTGGTCGGCCTCCTCCTCCCATTTGAGCATCAGCCATACGACCAGCGCCGTGAACATCGACGAGAGGGCGTAGACCTCACCCTCGATGGCCGAGAACCAGAACGTATCGGTGAAGGTGTAGGCCAGGGCACCCACGATGCCTGCACCCAGGATGGCCCACACGTTGGCTCGGGTGAGCTGGCTGCCGTCGCGGGTCACGAGGCGCCGCGCCAGGTGGGTGATCGTCCAGAACAGGAACAGGATGCAGAATGCGCTGGCGATGGAGTTCATGCCGTTCACCGCCATGCCCACAAAGTCCGGGTTGCCGGCGGCGAAGAGCGTCGCCAGGCGCGCCAGCATCATGAACAGCGGGGCGCCGGGAGGGTGCCCGACTTCGAGTTTATAGGAGGTTGCAATGAATTCCGAGCAGTCCCAGAGGCTCGAAACCGGTTCCATCGTCATCAGGTATACCAGTGCGGCGATGGCAAAAACCGCCCAGCCGACGATGTTGTTCCAGCGTTTGAAGGATGTCATATTTTTTCGGTATGTTTCGCTTTATGTCCTGCAAAAGTAATCATTTAACGGCGAAATCCAATCAATATTACCTGCCGAAGGCGGAAAGTTGCTATTTTTAAGGCTTTTCGGAGTCGGACGGGATTCCCCGGTTTCCCGTCGTCCGGTTGCCGTGGTGTCTGCTGGCGCCGGTGCGGGTTTGTGGCGTGGCCGTTTTCGAATGGCTGGCCAGGACAAGGTGGTGGGCCGCGATGTGCAAAAATGTGAAATGCCGGAGCGACGCTCCGGCATTTCCAGATGGTGGTGTGGCTGGCGGGCACGCTGCCCGGTGGTTATTTGCGGCCCGGCCTGAGGATGCCGGACAGCCAGCTGCCCATGCCGGATTTTTTCTTCTCCGGCGCCTGTGCTTTTCGGGGTGCCTCGGGGCTTACCGCTTCCCGTTTGTCCCGGGCGGATTTCTGACTTCCGGATTTTCGGTCATCCTGTCTCCGTTCCGTGTTTGCGGCCGCTGCGTTTTGCCTGTCCGGTTTTTGCCTGCCCCGGTTACGGTTGCGGCGGCGTGCCGGGCGTGCCGCGGCGTCCTTGTCCTGCGGCTGTTGCCCGTCCGGGGTCTGCTTGCCGCCGGTTCGTTGCCCTTGCGGTTTCGGATCGCCGGGAGCCTGTCCCTGCGGCTTGCGCCTGCCCGGCCTCTGTCCGGCCTGACTTTGTGCGGGCTGTTTTTGTGCGGCTCGCTTTTCCTCCGCTTGCTTCTGCCCTCCGGTTTGTGCTGTATCCGGTTTTTTCCCGGCTGGCTTTTTCCGGCTGTTTTGTGCGGGAGCCAGTTCCCCGGAATCCGGGTCGAGTTCCAGTCCGGTCAGTTTGAGGATGTCTTTCAGCAGCGGGCGTTCCTCCTCCGAGCAGAAGGCGATGGCCTGTCCGTCGCGCCCGGCGCGTCCCGTGCGGCCGATGCGGTGGACATAGGTCTCGGGCACTTCCGGCAGGTCGTAGTTGATTACCAGCGGCAGTTCGCTGATGTCGATTCCCCGCGCGGCGATGTCGGTGGCGATCAGCACCCGGCAGGCCCCCGAGCGAAAGTCGTTCATGGCCCGTTCGCGGGCGCCCTGCGACTTGTCTCCGTGGATGGCGCGTCCTTCGATGCCCGCTTTGGTGAGGATACGGGCGATGCGGTCGGCGCCGTGCTTGGTGCGCGAAAATACCAGCACCGAGCTCTCGGGGCGTTCGCGCAGCAGGGAGGCCAGCAGCGTCCGTTTTTCGGCCTTTTCGGCGAACAGGACGCTCTGGCGGATGGTCTCGACCACCGAGGCCGGGGGCGTCACGGTGACGTGGGCCGGATTGCGGAGCATTGTATTGGCCAGTTTTACGATGTCGTCGGGCATCGTCGCCGAGAAGAAGAGCGTTTGCCGCTCGCGGGGCAGCAGCGGGAGGATTCGCCGGATGTCGTGGATGAAACCCATGTCGAGCATCCGGTCGGCTTCGTCGAGGACGAAGAAGCGGATGTCGGCGAGCGAGACGTAACCCTGGCCGATCAGGTCGAGCAGGCGTCCCGGCGTGGCTACCAGCAGGTCGATGCCGCGTTGCAGCGCATCGACCTGCGGCCGCTGGTTGACGCCGCCGAAGATCACGCAGTGGCGGATGTCCGTGTAGCGGGCATAGTCGCGGCAGCATTCGTCGATCTGGGCGGCCAGTTCGCGCGTCGGCGTGAGCACCAGCGCCTTGATCGTGCGCCGCCCTTTGGTGCGCGGCTCGGCCGCGAGCAATTGGAGGATCGGCAGCGTGAAGGCCGCCGTCTTGCCCGTCCCGGTCTGGGCGCAGCCCATCAGGTCGCGGCCTTCGAGTGCGGGCGGGATGGCTTGTTGCTGGATCGGAGTGGGGGTCGTGTAGCCTTTTTCGGCCACGGCACGCTTGAGTGGTTCTATCAGGTTCAGTTCCTGGAATGTCATTGCATATCGGTTTTGTCCCGGCGTCGTGCGCCGGATAATTCGGTGTTGATAATATACGGAGGGAAAAACGGGAAGCGTCAGACCAACGCGCACTATTATTGGCACAAAGGTACGATTAATTCCGCGATTCTGGTGCATCTCGATTAAATTTCTTATTTTTGCACAATAATTTTTCGCAATTTATGGAATCGAAACTCGTACTTTACAATACGCTCACTCGCCGCAAGGAGGTGTTCGAACCGCTGACTCCCGGCCGCGTGGGCATGTATGTCTGCGGCCCCACGGTCTACGGCGACCCGCACCTGGGGCACGCCCGGCCGGCGGTGACGTTCGACTTGATGTTCCGCTACCTGAAGTCCTGCGGCTACAAGGTGCGTTACGTGCGTAACATAACGGATGTGGGGCACCTGGAGCACGACGCCGACGAGGGGGAGGACAAGATCGCCAAGAAGGCGCGCCTCGAGCAGCTGGAGCCGATGGAGGTGGCGCACTACTATACGGAGCGTTACCATCGTGCGATGGATGCGCTCAACGTCGAGACCCCGTCGATCGAACCCTATGCCTCGGGGCATATCATCGAGCAGATCGAGTTCGTCAAGAAGATCCTCGCCGACGGCTTTGCCTACGAGTCGAATGGTTCGGTCTATTTCGACGTGGAGAAGTACAATGCCAAATATAATTACGGACGTCTGTCGGGGCGTAACCTCGACGACATCATCGCCAACACGCGCGAGCTGGACGGGCAGGGCGACAAGCGCCACTCCTATGACTTCGCCCTGTGGAAGAAGGCGTCGCCCGAGCATATCATGCGCTGGCCTTCGCCGTGGGGAGAGGGGTTCCCCGGCTGGCATATGGAGTGCTCGGCGATGAGTACCCGTTACCTGGGCGAACGCTTCGACATCCACGGAGGCGGCATGGATCTGATGTTCCCGCACCACGAGTGCGAGATCGCGCAGTCGACCGCCGCGCTGGGGCACGATTCGGCACGTTACTGGGTGCACAACAACATGATCACGATCAACGGCCAGAAGATGGGCAAGTCGCTGGGCAACTTCATCACCCTTGAGGAGCTCTTCACGGGCAGCCATAAATTGCTGGCGCAGGCCTATTCGCCGATGACCATCCGCTTCTTCGTGTTGCAGGCGCAGTACCGTTCGACGCTCGATTTCTCGAACGAGGCCCTGCAGGCTGCCGAGAAGGGGCTCGACCGTCTGATGAAGGGCGTCGAATCGCTCGGGAAGGTCAAACCCGCCGAAACGTCGACGGTCGATCCCGCCGAACTGGAAAACCGCTGCCGCGCGGCGATGGACGATGACCTGAACTCGCCGATGGCCATTTCGGCGCTGTTCGACTGGGTGCGCATCATCAACCAGCTGGTCGACGGGCAGCAAAGCATCACGGCCGCCGACCTCGAAGAGCTGAAAGCCACGGTTTACCGCTACACGTTCGATATCCTCGGCCTGCGCGACGAGAAGGCCGCAGGTGCGGCTTCGGGGCGCGATTATGTGACCCCGCTGGTCGAGATGCTGCTCGACGAGCGCCTGAAAGCCCGTGCCGCGAAGGACTGGGCGGCTTCCGACCGCATCCGCGACGGGCTGGCCGCAGCCGGTATCCGTGTCAAAGACCGCAAGGACGGCAGCGACTGGGAGCTGGAATAAACGGGACGAGGGAAAGCCCGGATCCCGGGCGGAACTGTCGCCGCCGTGCGCGGACGGTCGGGGCGGGCACCCCTGCGGGTGTGCCGCTGTGGCGGGATGGCCTTGTGCAGTATGCCGGGCGTGTCCCCGCTCCCGTTCCGGAGGTGCCTGCGTGCCGTAATCAAGGAATAGTTAGGTAGTTCGTCCGGCTTTCGCCCGGACAGAGTTGATAATATATGATATGTCTGCAACGATAAAAGGGGCGGCGACGGAGCTCGGGACGGAGCGTATTCGCAAGCTGCTCATGCAATATGCCGTGCCGGCGATCATCGCCATGACGGCTTCTTCGCTCTACAACATGGTCGACAGTATCTTCATCGGCCACGGGGTAGGGCCGTTGGCCATTTCGGGCCTTGCGCTGACCTTCCCGCTGATGAACCTCGCCGCGGCTTTCGGTTCGCTGGTGGGTGTGGGTGCTGCGACGCTGGTGTCCATGCGCCTCGGGCAGCGAGACTACCAAACGGCGCAGAACATCCTGGGCAACGTCGTGGTGCTGAACCTCATCATCGGCCTGGCATTCGGTTTCATAACGCTGCTGCTGCTCGATCCGATCCTCTACTTTTTCGGGGCGAGCGAGGCGACGATCGGTTATGCCCGCGACTACATGTCGATCATCCTCATGGGGAACGTCATCACGCACATGTATCTGGGCCTGAACTCCGTGCTGCGGGCTTCGGGGCATCCGCGCAAGTCGATGTACGCTACCATCTATACGGTGGTCATCAACGCGGCACTCGACCCGCTGTTCATCTACGGCTTCGGGTGGGGTATCCGCGGCGCGGCCATCGCCACGGTGCTGGCGCAGATTATCGCGCTCATCTGGCAGTTCCACATTCTTTCGGACAAGAGCGAACTGCTCCATTTCCGGCGCGGCATCTACCGCCTGCGCCGGAAGATCGTGCGCGACATCCTGGCCATCGGCATGTCGCCGTTCCTGATGAACCTGGCGGCGTGTTTCATCGTCATCCTGATAAACAAGGGGCTCAAGCAATATGGCGGCGACCTGATGATCGGGGCCTACGGCATCGTCAACCGCCTGGCATTCTTCTTCGTGATGATCGTCATGGGTATCAACCAGGGGATGCAGCCCATTGCGGGTTATAACTTCGGTGCGCGGCAGTACGACCGTGTGCTGCGCGTGCTGCGGCTGACGATCATCGGTGCCACGTGCGTCACGGGCGCCGGGTTCCTGATGGGCGAACTGGCGCCCCGGCTGGCGGTGTCGGCCTTCACGAACGACCCCGAACTGATCCGGCTGGCGGTCGAGGGAATGCGCATCGTCTTCGTCTGTTTCCCGATCATCGGGTTCCAGATGGTGGCGACCAATTTCTTCATGAGCATCGGCATGGCCGGCAAGGCGATCTTCCTGTCGCTTTCGCGCCAGCTGCTGTTCCTGATGCCGGGACTGATTTTCCTGCCCCATATCTTCGACGTCCATACCCGTTGGGACGGCAGTTGGGGCGTATGGTGCGCGATGCCGCTGTCCGACCTGATGGCGTCGGTCGTAGCCTTCTTCATGCTGGTATACCAGTTGCGAAAATTCCGGGCGCAGATGGATGCGGCCCGTTCAACGAACCTCCAATAATGCCGATTATGGAAGATAAATTCGTCATCAACATCGGGCGCCAGCTGGGCAGCGGCGGCAAAGCCGTCGGCGAGGCCGTGGCACGCAGGCTCGGGATCGGGGTCTACGACAAGCAGCTCATCAACCTGGCTGCCGAGCAGAGCGGCCTGTGTCCCGAAGTGTTCGAACGGGTCGACGAAAAGGAGTCGCGCAACCTCTTTTCGACGCTCGTCGCTTACCTGCGCTCGCCGTTCGTGGGAAGCGAATATGCCGGGAGCAACGTGCTCAGCAACGACGCCCTGTTCAAGATCCAGAGCGACGTGATCCGCGACATCGCCTCGCGGGAATCGTGTATTTTCGTGGGCCGCTGTGCCGACTACATCCTGCGCGACCATCCGCGGGCGGTGAATGTCTTTGTCGCGGCCGACCGTGCCGACCGTTGCGAGCGGCTCTGCCGCCAGTGCGGCATTACGCCCGGGGAGGCCGAGGCCCGGATGGATCGGGAGGATGCGCGGCGCGCGGCGTACTACAACTATTACAGCAGCGGTACGTGGGGCATGGCTTCGACCTACCACCTCTGCGTCGATTCGTCCGTGCTGGGGATCGACGGCACGGTGGATTTCGTGCTGGAGTTCGTGGAGCGCAAACTGGGTGTGAAGCCCGGGGCGATTTAATTGTCAATACGGTAAACTTATGATACTTGCAGATCAGATAAAGGAGTTGGAGCAGCGCCGCGAGGCTTTGGAACGATGCCTGGGTATCGACCAGAAACGCATCGACCTGCGCAACGAGGAGGAAAAGACCCAGGAACCCGATTTCTGGGACACCCCCGACAAGGCGCGCGAGCAGTTGCGCAAGGTCGCCGCCATCAAGGCATGGGTCGACGACTACGATGCCGTGGCCAAGGATGTCGAAGACCTGGGGCTGATGCCCGATTTCGTGAAGGAAGGGGTCATGAGCGAGGTGGAGTTGGACGACCATTACGCACAGACGCTCGAGCGCATCGAAACGCTCGAAATGCGCAACATGCTGCGCCGCGAAGAGGACAAGCTTGGGGCGATCATGGACATCAACGCCGGGGCCGGGGGCACCGAGGCGCTCGATTGGGCGTCGATGCTCCTGCGCATGTACACCCGCTGGGGCGAGGCGCACGGTTACAAGGTCAAGGTGCTCGACTACCAGGCCGGCGACGAGGTGGGCGTGAAATCCTGTACGCTGGAGTTCGAGGGCGAGTATGCCTACGGGTACCTCAAGAGCGAAAACGGCGTGCACCGCATGGTGCGCCTTTCGCCTTTCAATGCCAATAACAAACGCCAGACGACTTTCGCCTCGGTGTTCGTGTCGCCTGCCGTGGACGATACGATCGAGGTTACGGTCAACCCGTCGGACATCGAGTGGGATACGTTCCGTTCGAGCGGCGCCGGGGGGCAGAATGTCAACAAGGTCGAGACAGCCGTGCGCCTGCGCTACCACGGCAAGGACGCCGATACGGGCGAGCCGGTGGAGTTCCTGATCGAGAATATGGAAACCCGTTCGCAGCTGATGAACCGCGAGAATGCCATGCGCATCCTCCGTTCGAAGCTCTACCAGCGGGAACTGGATAAACGCATGGCCACGCAGCAGGCGCTCGAGGCTTCGAAGAAGAAGATCGAGTGGGGATCGCAGATCCGCTCCTATGTCTTCGACGACCGGCGTGTGAAAGACCATCGCACGGGCGTGCAGACTTCGGCTGTCGAGGCGGTGATGGACGGCGACCTGGATGCCTTCATCAAGGCCTACCTGATGGAATACGGCGCCGAGGCGTAGCTCCTCCGCGGTCGGTTCCGACAACCGGTTCGCGTACGGCCGGTATTTCCCGTCGGACGATCCGTATTGTATCGGGTGCCCGGTTCTTATTGCCCAGTCCACTTCTGCCGTGCCGCCGGCCCTTGTGTCCCGCCGCACCCGCTGCCGGGCGGAGGCAGGGCAGGCTGCCGGAGGATTCCCTGCCGGGGGGGCGATATCCGGCGGGCAGGAAGCCCGGGCGTTATAAATTGTTATCTTTGCCGTATGAAGAAATTTGTCATCTCCCTGTTGTCCGTTATCTTCCTTTGCGCTGCGGCCACGGCGCAGGTATTGGTCGGTATGACCGACACGACGGCTTATTTCCCGCAGCTGGAAGGGCGGCGCGTGGCGGTGCTGGCCAACCATACGGCCGTCGCGCGGTTCTGCGCCGGTGCGCCGGGAGCTGCGGCGGACACTGCGGTTCGGCTGCCGGGGGCGGCGTCCGACGGGACGATACACCTGGTCGACCTGCTGCACGGTCGGGGCTTCGACGTGACCGGCATTTTCTCCCCCGAGCACGGGTTTCGCGGTACGGCCGACGCGGGCGAGCATGTCGCAAGTTCGGTGGATGCTGCGACCGGGATCCCGATCCGCTCGCTCTACGACGGGAATACGAAGCGCCCTTCGGACGAAGCCATGCGGTCGTTCGACGTACTGGTGGTCGACATGCAGGACGTTGGTCTGCGGTTCTATACCTACTATATCACGATGCTCCGCATGATGGACGCCTGTGCCGAATCCGGCCGCAGCGTCATCGTGCTCGACCGTCCCAACCCCAACGGGCACCACGTCGACGGCCCCGTGCTGGACATGAAATACAAATCGGGCGTAGGGGCGTTGCCGATCCCCGTGCTGCATGGCCTGACGATGGGCGAAATCGCCCGGATGGCCGTCGGCGAAGACTGGGCCGCAAGCTGCGACCTGCAAGTCGTGCGTTGCCGCAATTATACGCACGACACTCCGTACGAGTTGCCCGTCGCCCCGTCGCCCAACCTGCCGACGCAACGGGCCGTCTACCTCTATCCCTCGGTGTGCCTCTTCGAAGGTACGGTCGTGAGCCTCGGGCGCGGTACGGATAAACCGTTCGAGGTTTACGGACATCCCGACATGACCGGCTGCCTGTTTTCGTTTACGCCCCGTCCGACTGCGGGAGCCAAACATCCGCCGCTCGAAGGCAGGCTCTGCCACGGCGTCGATTTGAGCCGGATGCCGCTCGGCGAAGCCCGGGCGGAGGGCCTGACCCTGAAATATGTGATCGAAGCCTGCCGCAACCTGGGACTGGGCGATAAGTTTTTTACGCCGATGTTCGAAAAGCTCATCGGCGTGGGGTATGTCCGTGAAATGATCCTTGCCGGAGCTACCGCAGTATCTGTAGGTACCGCAAATTTCACGAATCCGCATGTGACAGAGGAGATCGTCGCAGGAATCAGAGATTATATGGAGCGTTATCAGGTTGCCGATATCAAAGATCTGGTTGGCGCAGTGCATGAATAAGAAACAAATGCCAAAGAGAAAATAATGGATCACAGGAAATAAAGATCAGGAGGAAATGACAAGATGGAGAGTTATAAGAGCGAATTTATCGATTTTATGGTAGAGAGTGATGTTTTAAAATTTGGAGATTTTACGTTGAAAAGTGGACGTAAATCCCCATTTTTCATGAATGCAGGAGCCTATGTGACAGGTTCCCAGTTAAAGAGACTTGGAGAGTACTATGCAAAGGCAATCCATGACAACTATGGAGATGATTTCGACGTGCTCTTCGGACCGGCATATAAGGGAATCCCGCTTGCGGTTGTCACAGCGATCGCATACAGTGAATTATATGGAAAAGAAGTCCGTTACTGTTCAGACAGAAAGGAAGCAAAAGACCACGGAGCAGACAAGGGAGGTTTCCTCGGAAGCAGCTTGAAAGACGGTGACAGAGTTGTCATGATCGAGGACGTGACCACTTCCGGAAAATCCATGGAAGAGACTGTTCCGAAAGTAAGAGGAGCAGCAGACGTTGAGATCGTTGGTCTTATGGTAAGTTTAAACCGTATGGAGGTCGGACAGGGCGGAAAAGTAAGTGCGCTGGATGAGATCAAAGAAAAATACGGTTTTGAAGGAAAAGCAATTGTCACAATGGCAGAGGTGACAGAGTATCTTTACAACAGAGAACACAATGGCAGAGTCGTGATCAACGATGAAATCAAAGCCGCTATTGACAAATACTACGAAGAATATGGATGCAAATAAGAAAGGCAGCGGACGC
>OHSF01000917.1_pt1 | contig 14800 bp, 18 predicted proteins | sample 1578551 | NCBI WGS metagenome assembly OHSF01 (sample SAMEA3879601, study PRJEB24766) | human gut metagenome | biome: human-associated habitat; feature: feces | place: USA | collected 1985/1987
TCCGCGCATACAGCGGAATGATCAGCGTCTCCTGTACGGTGTTTTTCTCGATTTTATATTTCACGGGTAAAATCATAATCTACCTCCTTATCCCAACGCCACATCCAGCGTCATCATGACGCTAAAGCCCACAGCAAAGAAAATCGTGCCGATGTTGGAGTGCTTTCCCTGTGACATTTCGGGGATCAGCTCCTCCACAACCACATAGAGCATGGCGCCCGCTGCAAAGCTCAGCAGATACGGCAGCGCCGGGATCACAAGCTGCGCCGCGAGAAGCGTCAGCACCGCGCCGATAGGCTCGACAACGCCGGAAAGCACACCGCCGAGAAACGCTCGGCCCTTGCGTTCCCCCTCCGCCCGGAGCGGCATGGAGATTATAGCACCCTCGGGAAAATTCTGAATGGCAATGCCGAGGGATAGCGCCAGTGCGCTTGCCGCAGTAATCTGCGTATTGCCCGAAAGAAAGCCTGCATACACCACGCCGACTGCCATTCCCTCCGGGATATTATGTAAGGTAACAGCCAGCACCATCATGGTGGTGCGCCCGAGCTTGCTTTTCGGACCCTCGGCCTGTTCACTTCCCACATGAAGATGGGGAATCAAACGGTCAAGCAGGAGCAAAAACAGCACACCGACCCAAAGTCCGATAAAGGCAGGGAGGAAGGACAGCTTGCCCATGCCCTCCGACTGCTCAATGGCGGGGATCAGCAGGCTCCAGACAGACGCTGCCACCATCACCCCGGCGGCAAAGCCGGCAAGGGCGCGCTGCACCAGATCGCTAAGGGATTTTTTCATAAAGAACACGCAGGCCGCGCCCAGCGTTGTACCCAAGAAAGGAATCATGATTCCAAGAAAAGTTTCCATTTGTTTCACCGCCTTTGCATTGCGTTTTTATTTGTTTCTCCTGAAGCCCGCCTCATCCCGATATTCGGGATGCGACTTTACGTACGGATCCTTATCGCCGCAGATGGTATAGTCGCACCGGCAGCCGTTCACGCAGGTGTTCGTCCGTATAAGCTTTGCGTGCAGCAGTTCCATGGACGCAAAGTCCACATTACACAGGGCGGGCATAATATCCGTAAGACCGTGCCTTATAGCAAACTCCGCTGCCGGGCACGATGTAAATTCATAATAAATAGGCTTGTCGGTTTCATAAGGCGCAACCGACATCTCGTAATCGTGCCATTTGTCGCAGCCGCTTTTCGCACGAACAAACGCCTTGTACATCAGCTTCCTCCAGAACGGCTTGTTGCAGTCCACAAATTTCAGCTTGCGGAAAGTCGGAAGAATCAGATTTTCCTCCATCTCTTCGATTTCACGGAACGAAGTAACTGCTTTGCAGACCACATAATAGCTCATGATGGCGATGCAGTCGTAGGTGCCGCCTACGCCGTTGTGGAAGTTCTTTTTGCCGCCCAAGTCGGTGCGCCAGTCGGAGAGATAGACCGCGTACTGCCGCTGTACCTTTTCCCATACTGTCTCCCGCTCTGCTTCCGGATAGTGCAGGGCGATTTTCGCCAGGATTTCTTTCTTGCAAGGCTTTGAATACAGCACATGGCTTTTGAGGTCGAATAGAAGCTCGTTGTCCTTCATCTGATTGCCTCCCTCCTTGTTCTTTCTTGCGTGCATGAGACCATCTCAGATTTAACCCGCTTTTCGGCAGACAAACCACGCCATGCTTTTCAGGTTTCCCATGTCCACATCCGCATACATTCCATCCAGCCGTGCTTTCAGACTGGAAACCGTCTCATAGGGCGGTGTGAAAAAGCCTGCCTTTTCATAAACATGCCGGACAAACCAATCCGTCCGCTTGTGCTCGCCCATCACATAAAAGCAGCCGCAGAATGTTCCGCCGGGTCTCAAGACCCGGAAAATCTCCCGATAAGCGGCTTCCTTGTCCGGAAAAGCATGAAAGCCATTCAGCGACAAAACGATGTCGAAGGTGTTGTCTTCATAAGGAAGCGCACCCACATCGCCCTGCCGGAAGGTTACATTTTTCAGGTGCAGGCGGTCAGCCTTTTCCCGTGCCTGCCCCATCATATCCGCCGAGTAATCGAGGCAAGTGATGTCCGCTTCGGGCATCGTCTTATAAACCGGCATGGTCAGAATCCCTGTTCCCACCGGCACTTCCAGCAGCTTGCCGGAGAAATGCTCCGGAATCCCGGACAGCGCCTTTTCCAGATAATCGTCGTTTTCTGCCTTGCTCATTGCCCACACCAAACGGCACACCGCTTTTCCGCTCAGGGTGGAGCAGGTGATCATGCCGTCATAAAAGCTGCTTTCGCCCGTCAGTCGGTATGCACCGCGAATGGCTTCTTTTCGTTCCATGGTTTTCTCTCCGTGTTTCAATCAACACACGACCGTTTCCGGTCTCATTTCTTCAAAAAATCTACAATCTTTACGAAGTCCTCTTTTGCCTCCTTGAAGATCGGCAGCATACAGTAGCAATGCACCATCTTCGGGCGGGCAGACACCGTATAGGGGACATTTGCGCGTTTGCAGGCTTCCTCAAAGTCCGGCAATGCGCCGTAGAGCACCTCGTCAGCAGAATAGAAGAAGTGAATATCGCCTACGCCGGTAAAATCTCCCCGTGAGCCGGAGAGCATATAGTCCGGTACATTCTCGCAGCCATGCCGCATGAGCTTCTCCACCGTCACCATGAAAGCATAGTCGATGGCGACATCCTTTTCATTGAGTGCCTGCATCCGCGCCATTTCCGCATCGTTCCACGGCACCTCGCCGGGGGATACGGCAACAATGTGCCTTGGCTGCGACAGCGGTTCAGGCTGCGCGTTATTATGTGCCGCAATGCCAAGCGCCAACGCGCCGCCGGAGGAAAAGCCGCAGGTACTGACATTTCCGCCGCCATACAGTGCAATCATTTTTCGATAACATTCGTACACCATTGCGTATGTTTCAGTAATGCAGTGCTCCATGCAGAGCGGGTAAAACGGAAACCACACATCACAGCCGGTCTCGCGGCAGAGCTTACGCATCACAGGCAGGTCGCCTTTGTCCGGGCCGATCACCATACCGCCGCCGAAGAAGTAGAGGATCGCGCGCTCGGACGGCTTCGGATGTTCTCGCACGATCAGGCAGGGAAAGCCGTTTACCGCGATCGTTTCATAATATGCCTTGCGGTCGGTGGGCGTAAAAACGCCACGATGCCGGTTCTGCTTTTCAATTTCCTTTCGCAGTGCATCCTCCGGCAAGGCGAACGCCTTTTTCGCGCCGGAGAGCTTGTATACGCTGCGTAAGATAGATGCAAAGATACTCATGATTTAGCCCCCTCATTTCCACGCCGTAATGCAGAGCCAGCTTTTCTTTTTGTGTATCTGCACATCGTGAAAGCCCGCCTGCTCCAGATACGTCTTCAGCTCGGCGTCCTTGTAGATGGTCATGCCGCCGATGATCTCCGTCCACTTCTTGTCCTTGTCCGTATCGCCGTTGCTTTCGTTGCAGATGAGTAATGTCCCGCCGGGCTTCAGCACCCGGTAAACCTCCCGGAAGCACTGCGGCAGATCGGGCCAGAAATAGACGGTTTCAAAGGCCGTTACCGCATCGAACCAGTCACCTGCAAAGATCATATTCGCCACGCTGCCTTGCAGAACGGTGCAGCGGCCCTCCGCTATGGCGGCCTCGTTGACCTTTTTGGATTTCTCCACACTGACGGGGGAATAGTCAATGCCCTTCACGATCCCCTGCGGGCATTTTTTCAGCAGCCTTTTCATGTTCGCACCGCCGCCGCAGCCGCAGTCCAGCACCTTGGCGTCCAGAGTAAGCTCCAAAAAGCGAAGTCCCCACCGTGCCACAGGACTGTGCCCCAGGTTCATCATGGCGACCATGATTTTCCCGCCAAGCCCCACAGGCTTTCTGGTGTTCTCAAAAAATGACATCTTATCACACCTCCGATTTCAAACATTCGGTATAAGTTAACGGAAATGACGCTTTCAGAACAACGCTTTTCCGCACCGTCCAGCCGTTTTGCCGTAGGAAGCGCAGGTATTCCTCGCTCGTCCACTTGCTGTGGAGGGGGAAGCCTGCCAGCTTCATGAAAAATGCTCTGAACTTGCCGGAAAAAGAGTTTCCGGCATGGGTGAAGGTCGGCGCAATCAACACGCCGTCATCCTTCAGAACCCGCTTGATTTCTTGCAGGGCTTTCTCCGGCTGTGGCACGATGTGCAGGGCATTTGACACGATCACTACATTGAAAGACTTGTCCGCATATGGCAGGCGGAACATATCCTGCACGGAGAAGTGCAGCTTGGCAGAGCGGGTATCTCGCTTTGCCTCGGCGATCATCTCCGCGGAGGCGTCCGTCGCCTCGATGTGTGCCGCCGCGTTTACGATGTGTTTTGCGATCAATCCCGTGCCGGTAGCAAGCTCCAGCACCGTCTTGTGCCGCACGACCGGCCGGATCAGCTCATACATCTCGTCATACGCCGCCCGATCCTTTCGCATAAAGCGGTCGTACCGACCGGCATTTCTGTCCCAGAAACTCTTATGTTTTCGCATCTCTGTCATTCCTTTCGGCGTTAGATTCGACTAACCGATACGCGCAGTTGTTCGGTTAGATGGTGCTAACCGTTGTGCCTTGGAAAAGCCGCATTTCTGCGGCCTTTCGCTCATTCAAATAACGCCCTGCAAGCGCCGTACACCAGCGTTTCCAGCACCTGCGGGTACAATTCTCCGATTTGCTCCTTGTGTGAGACGGTCAGAATCAGTCCGCGTACTGTCGCGGCAGCCAAAGAAGCGCCGCGCCTTGGCATCAAATCATATTTTTCCAAGAGCTGACGAATATGCGTTTCGCCATCGTGGTAATGGACATTTTTGATGTCATCCGGCAGTCTCTGCAAAAGCAGCTTCGCATCGTTTTCAATGAAAACCATGTCGCCGGTATCGGACAGCCTCCGGCAGACGGCAAGAACCGCCTTTGCCGCACGCTCCGACGGTGGCAAGCCGTTTGCTTCGCTCAGTGCATGGTCAGCCACCCCGTAAAGCTCGGAGTGGATACTTTCCAGAACCGCGAAGAAGGCCATCTCCTTGGATTCGTAGAATTTATAAAACGAGCCTTTTGCGATACCGACCGCCTTTGTCAGTTGATCCACGGAGGTTTTCTTCATCCCCAGCGTGACAGCACAATGTCTCGTTTCCTTCAGCAACGCCTTGCGGAGCTGCTCAGTCTCGTAATCGGTAAAAGCCAAGGTCGCACCCTCTCTGAAATATGACCATTTCGGTTCTTTTGGTCATATTATACCGCGCTTTTTTCTGCTTTGCAAGGGGTGTGGAGAAAAAATCGCTAATCAAAAGGAGTGCAGTGTTGCAGAAAGAGACGACGGAATTCCGGTAATCGTTGTCGCCGCTGTAAAAGAAACTATATCGTAAAAGGGCATCAGAACGAAGCATCCAAACGCTGCGTTCTGATACCCATTTTGTTTCATATTGCACAGATGGGGTGATTGCAAGGAGAAGAACAGAAATTCACACAACATGAATGACGTACTCACATAATACTATTGCTTTTGCGCTAAGATAATCACCCTCCTGACGGTAAGTGCCGCCCATTTCCTCAAATAGAGATTTCATAAAGTTCAGCTCCTTTTTGTGTTGATTTGCAGCGGTTATAAGGCTTTTTTTGGCTCCTTTCCTACAACTGCTGTTCCATTCACCACAAATGAGCCGCAGTCATATGTATTAGATGGGAGAAACCACCCTCTACATAGTAACTCTTGATTGGTAATGGAATTGCTTTCCCCGTCCAGGGCGTCGTCCTGGCTCAAGCGGCAGTATAATGCGGTAATTTTTTCTGGCTGCTGGTTCATTTGCTTCTCCTTTCTGTTCAGGCAGCCAAGTAAACGGTTGCCCTTATTATAACGCTCCGATTGGCTTTTTGCAGCTATCTTTCCGGTTCTTTCTCTTTCAAATCTTTTTCCATCAGCCGCTTCAGTTTTTTCACGATCCCTTCCGAGCCTTTTTCCGCAAAGTGGGGAATGACCGTGTAGATGGTATTCCTCTCAAAAAAGGGATAGCTGCTGCCGCCAAGGTCAAAATAAAACGCTCCGTCCCTGAAATGTTTTTCCATCCGTTCCCCCACGGCAGGGTCAAAGTCTTTCAGCATCTCATACAGCTTTTGTTCATCAATCATTGGCGTCCCTCCTTTTGTCAACAGGTAAATTCAATGTGATAATAGCTGGCCTGCCAAGACCCTGTTTCCGGCGGACGATCAGACCGCAGGATTCCAGTTCGTGAAACGCCCGCGTTGCCACCTGCCTACTTCGGCGAAGTTTCGCTTTGGCATCCTCCACAGTAAAGTACAGGCGGATGGTCCCATCCGCTTCGATGTAGCCTTTCTTCCTGGAAATCCCCGCCCGGTCTAAAAGCAGGGCGTACAGCACCTTGGCGTCATTGGATAAATCCAGGGGGATAAGGAATCGTGGGAAAATGATATAAGACGAAATATCGGTATCTGTTTTGTATGGAATCATAAATTCTCCTTCCTATCCATTCATCGCTATGATAGATAGATTGATATTGACTATTTTGTATTTAACTCTTTTTTATTAACTACCGTCTAAATCCGGGCTGTCTGACAGGCGGGAAAGCCACGGACTGAAAAACAGGATATGGGCGCTCCAGAGCGTCAGCTTTGCCATGTTCTGAAAAACCAATCCTGGATATTCCCGTTTAGGCAGACAAAATGAAGCGGGAACCTATATGTACTCAGCCTGCTGCCTGTCTGGGGAAATCCCGTTTAGGTCAGGAGCCTGTGCGGACAATTAGAAGCTCGTTCTGGGCGGGCATAAGGATTTATCCCTCTATCCCGTTGACCGGTGCTTGCAAAGCCCGCAGAATCAAGCCTTTTTCGTCTCTAATTGTCCGCAGGCAGCCCGCCTTTTCCGGTCACTGGCTGTTTTCTGCCTGCGGTGAACGATAGCGGCGCAGGACTTGCAGTATTTTGCCCGGTTGGAGCCGGGAAGAAAGGGTTGGCCGCAGACAGCGCACCGTTTATGTTCTTTCCGATGAAGCAAAGCAGTCACCAGAGGTTCATCCAAAGGCAGGACAGCGGCACGGAACCAGTTGCACAGCAGAGAGTAGGAAATGCTTTGCACGCAAACGCATTCTTCTCCATCGTCAAGGGAAAGGCAGTTCCCGCTCTCATAGTTGCAGCACTGATGGACCAGCTTTCTAGCTCTGCGGTATTGGGAGTAGGTCATGATGGGGATTTTCTCTTTGATTTCCATCACCTCCTTTTGGACGGTCAAAACACACCCTTCTATTTATCCGTACATTTTGACAGCAAAATGACACCCCCTTTTGAAAATAAATTTGAGATAGCTCAAAATCCCTCTCATATATCCGTATATTTTCGAGGGAATTATTGCGTGGACAAACACAAAAATACCCTTCTAATAGTCATTTCATTTTGAGGGGATTTTTACGGGGGCAGCAGAAAAATTTAAAAATACCTCTCTATTAGTCGTGACATTTTTAAGGGTGTTTTTATAGGTGTTTTCGCAAAAAAAATACCACCATGGCCGTTTCAAGCCATGATGGCATTCCTCAGATTTCAAATTTATAGCCGACGCGGCAGATAATAAAACTGGAAGAAATAAAGACTTTACGCCAGCTTCCAATTCTGGCTCTCCGTCTGTAGCTTCACCATTCGGGCATATAAGCCGTTTTGCTTCAACAATGTTTCCGGTGCGCCTTCTTCGGCCACAGTTCCTTCAGAAAGCACCACGATTTTGTCTGCTCCGGCTACGGTGCGCATCCGGTGGGCAATCACCAGCACCGTCTTATCTGCGATCAGGCGGGAAAGGGCGGTTTGAATCAGGGTTTCATTCTCTACATCCAGCGAAGCGGTAGCCTCATCCAAAAGAATGATCGGCGCGTTTTTCAGAAAGGCCCGCGCGATGGAAATCCGCTGCCGTTCACCGCCGGAAAGCTCGCAGCCGTTTTCCCCGATGTTGGTATGCCAGCCGTCCGGCAGCTTTTCGGCAAATTCATCTACATTAGCAAGCCGTGCTGCCGCTAACACCTGCTCATCAGTAGCGTCTTTATTCCCAATTCGTATATTCTCCAGAATGGTATTGTCAAACAGGGTAACGTCCTGAAATACAATGGAGAACAGGGAAAGCAGCGTCTCCGGGTCAATTTTGGAAATATCCATGCCTCCCACGGTGATCTTTCCCCGGCTCACATCCCAAAATCTTGCAGCCAACCGGGAAACCGTTGTTTTGCCGCCGCCAGAGGGCCCTACCAAGGCCGTGACTTCGCCCTGTTTTGCGGTAAAGGAAACATCTTTCAATACGGTTTCTCCTGTGTTATAGGCAAAGCCTACATGGTCGAAGGTAATGTCATAGCCTTTGTTGGAAAGTCTGTTTTCTCCCTGCTGAATCGGATGATCGAGGATTTCATTCATGCGGGCGATATTAGTGCGGGTGCTGATAACCGCCGCCAGATTTTGCAACGCCCCTTGCAGCGGATCGTAGAGCCGTGAAACAACCAGCAGGAACAGGAAGAAGGTCAGCACATCGAGACTGCCTGCTATCAGCAGAACCGAGCCTGCCAGCGCAACGGTGGCAATTCCCAGCTTTAATATGAGTGAAGCGGATACCACAAAGGCCGCCAACCCAAACTCATTGAGAATGGAACGATGTTCCACGGCGCGGATTTTCTTTTCCAAGCCTTTCAGGTATTCTGCTTCGGCGTTGTTGGCTTTTAAGTCGCGCACAGTTTCAATGCACTCTTGAATCCCGTCGGCGCAGGCCATCTTTACATCCATCGCTTTCTGATTGAGCCGTTCCTGCACCTTTGCGGAGAAGCCTACAATAGCAAAAGCAACCGGCAATACCCACAGCGCCGCTAATGCCATGCGCCAATCGAATACAAAAAGGCTAATGGAAATTAAGACCGTAGAAATAATGGAGCCTGCCAGTTCGGGAATGAAGTGGGAAAAACTCTGCTCCAAAAAGGTGCAGTCGGCCATGATGGTGCTGGTGAGATCCGCCAAATCCTTTTTTCCAAAGAAGGACAAGGGAATTTTCCGCAGCCGTTCGGCCAGCGTAATCCTCCGCACTCCGCTTTCCGTATAGGTGGCAAAATACGTGGCGTTGTACTGAAAGTAAGTGGTAAGCAGGATCAGACCGATACACACCGCGCAGCCGATGATATAAAAGATAATTTTTTCACCGGGTACGCCGCCGTTCATCAGATCGGCCACTAAAAAATATAAAAGCCCAACGGGAAACATAAAGGAAAGATTCTGGAGGACGCAGGCAAGGCAGCCTTTTACCAGATCCTTCGCCCCCTGCTCGGAAAGGGCATACCGTTTTTGCAGCCGTTTTATCATGTTATTGTACCTCCTTTGCAACCTTCCATTGAACAGAAGTTTGATAGTCCTGCCACATGCGGCTGAATACGCTGCCTTTTTTCAACAGCTCACGGCTTTTGCCGCTCTCTGTGATCTGCCCGTCCTCAATGACATAGATTTGGTCTACGCCAGCCACGGTAGAGAGCCGATGGGCGATCATAATCACCGTTTTCCCCTGTGACAGCTTGGAAAAGGCTGCCTGTACGCGGGATTCATTATCCGGGTCGGCAAAGGCGGTGGCCTCGTCTAAAATTACGACAGGCGCATTTTTCAGCATCACGCGGGCGATGGCAATCCGCTGTTGTTCGCCGCCGGAAAGGTACACACCTTTTGTCCCGATCACGGTGTCTGCGCCCCTCGGCAGCTTTTCCAGAATATCGTCGCACTGGGCATTATGGAGCGCGGCCATAATTTCTTCGCGGGTCGCGTTAGGCTTTCCCATGCGTACATATTCCAAAATTGAGGCTTTGATTAGGCGGCTGTTCTGGAATACAAAAGAAACGGTATTCATAAGTTCCTCTTTGGCGATGTTCTTCACATTCACGCCGCCAATTTTCACCTGCCCGCCTTGCGGGTCAAAAAACCGGCAGATCAGATTGGCAAGCGTGGTCTTGCCACCGCCAGAAGGTCCCACAAAAGCTACCGTCTGCCCTGCGGGAATTGAAAGGGAAATATCCTTGATGACCTCGTTTTTTCCATCATAACTGAAATGAACATGGTTAAGCTGTACCGAAGCGTCCTCTGGGTGTTCCGGCTGTTTTGGTTCTGCAAGCGGCTTAAGATTCAATACGCTGTCGATTCTCTGCAAGGCATCGTCTACAATCATGGCGTTTTCGCTCTGGAACATGATGCGGGTGAGGGTAACGGAGATAATGGGCGTAATGATGATATAGAACATGAGATCCAGCAGGAAATCCTTGGTAACGCCGCCTTGGGTAAAAATCAGCGCACCGGCAATCAGCGCGGCAAAGACGCCGTTGATGGCTGCCGTATAGAACATCATGGGTGCTCGAAGCTGCTTGGTATAGGCAATCACCCACACCTTATACCTATCAATGGAATCCTTGAATTTTTTGAAGGAGAATATGGTCTGCCCGAAGGTTTTTACAACGGGAATCCCCCGTACATACTCTACCGCTTCATTGGACATATCATCGAGAGCGTTTTGGTATTCTTTCATTTTTTCCTGCATTTTCTTTCCGGTCATCGTCATCATAATCAGAAAGCCCAGCACTACCGGCACAAGGCTCAAAAGTCCCAGCCGCCAGTCGAACACCAGTAGCAGAACCAAAAGGCCGCATGGCGTCGCAATGGCATTGGCACGGTCGGGAAGCTGATGCGCCAGATAGGTTTCGGTGGCGGCGCTGGATTCATTGACGATCTTGCGCAGCCTGCCGCTGCCGAATTGCTCTGCAAACCCCAGCGGCAGCTTTACAATATGCTCCATCGTTTGTAGGCGCAGGTTGGTGGCAATGCGGAACGCCCCTTTGTGGGAACACATCAGAGCGCCTATGTAGACCAACACCGCGATCACTGCGAACAGCACCGCCATCCAGCCGTTACGGGTCAGGTTTTGCGCATGGCTGAAATCCGGCGCAACTGCCAACACTTCCTGCATGACCTTCCAGATATAGTAGAAAGGCACTAACGCTATGAGGGCGCTGATGGCCGAAAGCACCCAGGAAGCGTAAGTCAGGTATTTGTGGTTGCCTGCAATCTGTAGCAGGCGTGACAGATTGGATTGTTTTTTCAAAGAAGATTCCTCCTTTTCTTTATTTCATCTATGATAAAGAGAACACAAGCGCGTCCTTCTTATATCCGTATAAGTTAGTTATCGCTAACCTATGAGCAAAAATTACAGGGCATTACTGCCCCATAATTTTCATCCATCCGGCTGTATAGAAAGCCCGCATTTCCTTCACATAATTTTCTGCGTTTTGAAGCGGCATCTCGTGAATCACCAATTCAAAAAAGGTGTGGAACATGCCGGTAATCAGGATATGCTCCAGCGCGGGGTCAATCTGGGGAGAAGGCCGCCCAAGCTCCTGCAAGACTTCTTGATAGGCATGGGTTGCCGCTGCCTCAATTTCCACCATTTCATCAATAAGGCCGGAAAATTTTGTCCCTTCCGAGCAGCAGAGGATGAGCTTACATTCCTCAAGATGTTCATAAGCGTAGTGGAGCATATCAAACATGCAAGCGCCGGAAATGTCTCCCATAACCTCCGGCTGTTGCTCGTGGGGGAGATCGGCAAATTCCTTCTGCGCTTTTTGAAAACAGCCAAGCAGGTACGCATAATGCTCGCCTACCAAAGCCTCGAACAATTCTTCTTTGCTTTTGTAATAGCCATAAAAGGCTCCGGTAGTCATTCCCACGGATTTCACAATATTCCGCAAGGAAGCGTCTTTGTACCCTTTTTCTAAAAACTCTGCTTTTGCGGCCTGGTGGATACGTTCTAAGGTTGTCAGATTGCCGTCTATTTTCTTCGTCTCCTTATAACGCTGTTATATATCACTGTTATATTTTATCTCGAGAGGCGGGTTCTGTCAAGAGGGAAATTACCCATAGAAGCATTTCAGAGACATTAGAGATAAAACAAGGTGAGGCAGCGTTTATACACTTCCTCACCTTTCTATTTTTCTTCAAACTTATAGCCGATACCGTAGACGCTTTTTACATAGTCCGGCAGATCAGGGGAAACCCTCAATTTTCTCCGTAGATTGCTTACATGGTTGTTTACCGCTTTCCGTGAATAGTAAGTATAATCTTCTTTCCATACCAGATCCATAAGCATTTCATAGGTGAATACTCGTTTTGGATTTAAGATAAGCAAGGAGAAGATTTCAAATTCTTTGACTGTCAGAGGAATCACATTGCCTTGCACCATCACAAGGCGTTGCTCTAAACAGAAATATAAATCACCTTCCCGGATTTCTGTTAATGGCTGATCCACCTGTAATGGAGTAAAATACTGGCCTCGAAAGTGCGTTGTATATGGAAGATCAGCCGGAATATCGCCAGCCTCATAGTCACGAACAAATTGAGCCAACTCCTTCTTTTGATTCGGGGAAAGCAGGGAAAGCAGTTTTTTGCCTATTTGTCTGCCAGAATCCTCTAAATCCAACACGGCTAATTTCCCATATCACCACCACCTAACCGTCATCAAATGCTTTCTTTAATTTTTGAAACGATTCTGAACTAACTGCGTGTTCAATGCCGCAAGCATCCTGCTCTGCGGTTTCGGGATCCACGCCAGCCAATATAAGTTGCTTTGTGAAAAACAGGTGCTTTTCGTAAATCTGTTCGGCAATCTGCAATCCTAGTTCCGTTAGGGAAAGTGTACCGTCAGCATTTTTAACAAGATGGCCGGATTTTATGAGTTCCTTGACTGCCCGGCTTACGGAAGGCTTTTTTACCCCCAACTGCTCTGCGACATCTACGCATCGAACATAACCGTGCTGCTGTTTTATCATTAAGATAGCCTCCAGATAATCCTCCATCGCTGGTGTCAAAGCCATTGGCACACCTCCCTTCCAGAACATTCTTCGTGTTCACTACCGTTATTTCGCCTTTACATTGGCGATTTCAATGAACAACTGGTCGCTGCCAAAGCTGAACGAATCAATCTTGTCGCTGTTAAAGGCGGCATACTGATGCGCAGAGGTAAACGGAACCAGTACGGCTTGATCTGCCGCAAAGGTAAGCACCTCGCTATAGATTTCCTGCACACGGTCCAAATCAGCGGTGCTGTCCAGCTCTTTAATGGTGTCCGTGCCATTTTCCATAGTAAGGGCAACCTGCCACAAAATCGGGTCGGACATCATTTCCGGGTTCATATTCGTCATGGTGAGGAACGGGTCATAGTAACCGCCGTAGGTTGTGTGGAGCGAGAAATCAAAATCGGTAGAAACCTGCGTAAACCACGTCATATTATCCGAACCGCGAGGCGTTACTTCAAACCCTACTTCACCCAATTCCTGAGCAATTACAAGCGCCGCATCGTCCATTGTTCCCTGATTGGTGATATAATCCAGCGTAACACTCAATTTTGCGCCATCTTTTTCGCGGATGCCATCGCCATCACTGTCTACCCAACCGGCGCTTTCCAGCAATTCTTTTGCTTTATCTGCATTGTAGCTGTATGTAGTGGCTTCTACATCGCAATACGGTAGAGAGGTATCCAGCAACTGTTCCGAAGCTGTTTCAAGACCGGAGAATACACTGTCGCTGATCGTTTCCTTATCAATCGCATAGGCCACCGCCTGCCGGACAGCGGCATCGTTAAACGGAGCCTCCTGTGTATTGAAGCCGATAAAACGGCTGTTGGAAATGCTGTCATCCAATACGGTGCCAATTCCATCCGCAGAGGAAAGTTCGGTATAACCAGCAAAGCTCAAACGGGATGTACCCGCAAGCAGATCCACTTCGCCATTGCGCAGAGCGAGAATTGCAGCATCGGGATCCGCGATCACTTTTACGGTAAATTCGTCCACATCAGGCTGTTCTCCCCAATAATTGGGATTGCGGACGAAAGTATAAGAGGTTCCGTCACCGTCCCCGGCATACATATAGGGGCCAGTCCCCATTGTCTGGGTCAGCAGTTCTTCTTTAGTTGTCAAATCCTCATTAAACGCATTGGGCGATACGATTCCCATTGGGTTGCACATGGCGAGGTCGTTCAAAACACCATAATAAGGAGTGGTAAGATGAATTGCCACGGTATGTTCGTCCACCACTTCAATCGACTCCGTGAGTGTTCCAATCTTACCAAAGGATGCAATATATGCTCCCAAATTGGAGAATGCCGCCTCTAAGCTGGTTTTTACTGCTTCCGCATTGAGGTCAGCACCATCCGAAAACTTCACGCCTTCTTTGAGATGGAAAGTGTAGGTCAGTCCATCATCGCTGATGTCCCACGTTTCGGCCAGCCCAGCCTTAAATTCACCATTTTCCCGAACGACGAGTGTATCGTAGCAGTTACGGGCATAGTAGGTGAAACCGTAAGTACCATTGGAAGTGGCAGGGGACATCGCTGGATAGAAGCCGGTGGAAAAATCCCAGCTTTCTGTTGTTGTGATACTTACCGGAGTAGAATCAGAACCGGAAGTATCGGGTGTTGTACTGTTGCAGGCGCAGAGACCAAGCACCATAACGCCCGCCATCATCAGTGCAGCAAGTGATTTTAGTTTCATAAATCAAACCGTCCTTTCGTTTTTTGTATATATCACGCCCCAAGGAGCGTATATACCTATTTCAAATCAAGTGGGAAGCGCGCAAAAGCTGTTTGGTATAGGGGTTTTGAAATATCTTCAGATCCCCATTCCATTGACGGCTTTCGATCAGTTTCCCGTTTTGCATCACATGAATTTCGTCCGCAAGATAAAGCGCCGCGTCAATCTCATGGGTAATGAAAAGATAACAGCATTG
>OHSF01000923.1_pt1 | contig 14704 bp, 8 predicted proteins | sample 1578551 | NCBI WGS metagenome assembly OHSF01 (sample SAMEA3879601, study PRJEB24766) | human gut metagenome | biome: human-associated habitat; feature: feces | place: USA | collected 1985/1987
TGCGCTCTACGCCAGCGGCATCTTCATCCCCTATATCGAAAGCCTGAAAATCGAGGACCTCTCGATCGCCGCTCCCGACATGGGCGGCGCCAAACGCGCCAACACCTACGCAAAACTGCTCGGCACCCCGATCATCATTTCGCACAAGGAGCGCGCCAAGGCCAATGTCGTGGGCAAGATGACGGCCATCGGCGACGTCGAAGGCCGCAACGTGCTGATCGTCGATTTCGGTACGGCGGTGACCATCGACCTGGTGACGGCTGACAATACGTTCCGGGGCGGCTGCATCTCCCCGGGGGTGAAGACGCGTTTCAGGGCGCTGCACGATTACACGGCCAAGCTGCCGCTGTGTGCCGCGACCGAGGATGAAGGACTCTCGGGGCTCACGACCGAAGAGGCCATCGAGTTGGGCGTGATGAACGGGATCGCCTTCGAAATCGAAGGTTATGTCGTGCGCATGCGGGAACAAATCGACGGCCTGTGCGTAATTTTTACCGGCGGGGATGCAAAATTCTTTGTTAAACGAATTAAAAATACGATATTTGCAAACTGTAATCTGGTCTTTTGCGGATTGAATAGAATTTTAGAGCACAATGCAAGTGAAGAACACCTTGATTAAGCTGGTTGTTGCGGCAGCCGTGATGCTTCCTTATGCCGTATCGGCCCAGACAAGCAGTATTAACGCATTCTCTCCCTATACGATGTACGGCGTCGGCGAGATCAATACGCCCGGTACGACGCAGATGCGCTCGATGGGCGGCGTCGGGGTGGCCATGGGTACTCCGGGTAAAATTAATCTGCTCAACCCTGCAGCGTACAGTACCATCCCGCAAAAGAGCTTCCTCTTCAGTTTCGGCCTCGAGGGACAGAATTACTACAATTCGCAGAAGGTGGACAATGTGTCCAAAAACACGGCCTATAATACGTTCAATTTCCACGATATCGCGTTCCAGATGCCGGTCGCCAAGAAACTCGGGCTCGGGTTCAGCCTCACGCCTTACAGCTCGGTGGGCTACCGTACCAAGTATACCCAGGACTACGACCCGAACGATCCGGTTTGGGGCAATGTGGGACGCGTGCAGTACGTCTATCAGGGCGAAGGCGACGTGACGGAGGTCAAGGTCGGCCTGGGCTGGGAGATTTTCAAGAATTTCTCGTTGGGTATCGCGGCGCAGTATTACTGGGGCGACATCGACCGCAGCTTCGTGATGACCCCGACGCCGATCACGGGCGACGGAACTTTTTCGTCGACGGTCGGCAGCGACAATTACAGTATTTCGAGCATCAAAGGCCAGGTCGGCGTCCTCTGGAAGGCTGTCATGAACCAGAAACGCATGCTGACGTTCGGCGCTACGTACGATTTCGGCGGCAACCTGAACCCCGATGTGACCAAGCGGATCTATATCGGCGACCTGTATAATTCGACCGTGAAGGGCGATACGACCCATTTGGCACTTGCCTTGCCGCGTCAGCTTTCGGTGGGGGCTTATTATATGACCTCGAAATGGACGATCGGACTTGACTATGTCTATCAGAACTGGACCGGCGGCAATAAGGCGACCGAAATGACCGGGATCAGCGGGCCGGACAAATCTGCATACGAAGTGGCCTATACCAATACGAGCATGGTGAAGATGGGCGTGGAGTATACGCCGAACTATTACGACGTGCGCAGGTTCATGAAACGCTGGGCCTACCGGGCGGGTTTCCGTTACGGAACCTACAACCAGACCTACGACGGCAATAAAATCGGCGAATACGCCGTTACGTTGGGTGTAGGGGTGCCTGTGAAGTTCCTCGGCAGTTCGACCATCGACGTGGGCGTGGAATACGGACGTCGCGGCTATAACCTTTCCGAGCGCCTGGGACTGGTGCGGCAGCAGTATTTCAAATTCTCGGTCGGATTCTCGCTCTTTGCGGGTGCCGAGAACGGGGAATACTGGTTCCGCAGGCCGAAATACGATTAGTTTTTGAGCCGGAAAATTGCACGTCCGAGGAATTAGTAGTAACTTGCGACCCCGACACGGAGGTAGTTTAACTGACGAAAACAATTATAAGTATAAGAAATACAAAAATTAATCTCTGACCGATGAAAAACGTAAAATTTCTGCTTTCTGCCGCTTTGGTGTTTTTGGCTTCGGCGGCTTTGGCTCAGGATTTCAGTGCCCCGCAATATGCGAAATGGGGCGCTACTCCCGAAGAGCGTGAACAGAACATTCTGAACAGTAATTTCCTGAAAGAATCGTGCGACAACCGTGACTACGATGCCGCTGCACACTACCTCAAGGGGCTTATCGACAAGATACCCGATGCTGCGGAGTCGATCTACCAGCGCGGTGCCGTCGTGTATAAGAACAAGATCAACCGTGCCAAGAGCGTGGCGGAGAAGAACATGTTCATCGACTCGCTGATGCTGATGTACGATATGCGTGCCCAGTATTTCGGCGATAACGTCAAGCCCGGCAAGACGGCCTTTATCCTCGACCAGAAGGCGCGCGAGTTCCTGCGCTACAAACCCAACGACCGCAAGGGCATCCGCGAGGCATTCCGCGCGGCAATCGCGCAGGGCGGTGACAGCACCGACCCCGAGACCGTGGTGGCTTATTTCTCGAACCTCTGCGAGGATTACAAGAATACTGACGAGGTGATGCCCGATGAGATCATCGCCGAGTACGACCGCCTGACCCCGTTCTTCGAGAAGAACCCCGAGGCCGGCGATTACAAGTCGCAGTTCGACGCGGCTTTCGGCCTGAGCGGCGCGGCCAGCTGCGATAACCTCGAAAAACTGTTCCGCGGCAAGCTGGAGGCTGCTCCCGACGATGAGGCGTTGCTGGCGCAGGCCGTAGCCCTGATGTCGCGTGCCAAGTGCGACGGCGATTTCTATTTCTCGATTGCCGAGAAATACTATACGGTGAAACCTTCGTCGGAAACCGCGATGTTCCTTGCGCAGGCGTTCCAGAGCAAGGGCGACTATACCAAGGCCATGAAATACCTCAACGAGGCGCTTGCCGTCGAGACGGATCCCGCTGAGCGTCAGCTGCTGCTGGTGCGCATGGCGCTGGTAGGTTTGGTTTCCAACGACATCCAGGGCGCCGCATCGGCTGCCCGTCAGGCCCGCGATCTGAACCCCGAGGACGGTGTGCCGTATTTCGTACTGGCTCAGTGCTACGGCATTTCGGCAGCTCATTGTGAAGGTTTCGCCGGGCCGGCTACCTTCTGGGCAGCTTACGACACGATGGCCAAGGCCGTCGAGCTGCTGCCGAGCGATTCGGAATACCGCGAACCTGCCAAAACCTCGATGAACGCATTCCGCAGCCGTTTCCCGACTTCGGAGGAGTGCTTCTTCAACGAGTTGCAGGAAGGCGCACGCTATACCGTCAACTGCGGTACGGCTGCCGGTGTGTCGACTACTGTGCGTCCCCGCTAATTGATGGACAGATTTATCGCAAGATACGTGATGGTAGCACTCTCCGTTGTGGGGAGTGCTATCTTGCTATTCTCTTGCGAGCGTGAAGAAGAACCCGAATCGGAGTCCCGGATAGAGATGATGATGACCGAATACAGCGAAAACCTGTCGGTTGTCATGTCGCAGAACGGCCGCCGTTCGTATCATTTCAAAACCCCGCTGCTCGAAGGTTATTCGCTGGCGCGCGAGCCTTACCGCGAGTTCCCCAAGGGTGTGGAGATGACGACCTATAAGAACGATTCGCTCTCGTCGGTCGATGCCGTGCTGACGGCCAACTATGCGATCCATTACGAGACCCGCGACCTGTGGGAGGCGCGGGGAAATGTCGTGGTAGAGAAATCGGACGGCAAGAAACTCTATACGCAACAGTTGTTCTGGAACGCGCGAACCAAGAAAATCTATTCGAACGTCGATTCGAAAATCGTGCAGAACGACGGCCGCGACGTGTTCATCGGCGAAGGTTTCGAGTCGGACGAGGAGTTTAAGGACTGGCGCTTCCGCCGTATGAAGGGGCGCATGGAGGTCGAGGTCAAACCTAACGAATCGGACTCTACGGCGGTGGCCGAACCTGCCGGCCGGACTTCGGATTCGCCCCGCCCTGCGACAGACCACCCTGCGACAGACCGGCCTGCACCAGCTGTCCGCCCCGACGGGGAGGAGGAGCTCCGCCCGGCCGAACCGATCGGTGAGATACAGCCGCTGCGGCGTGCCGTACATGCGGACGAAGCGGGGGAGTAACCCAAAATAAACAGGACGATGCTTACTTCGGTCATACTGATTGTCTTAATGCTGTTATTGTCGGCATTCTTTTCGGGCATGGAGATCGCTTTCACGAGCAAGAACCGCCTGAAACTGGAGATCGACCGCAAACAGAGCCGCATGTTCGACCATATCGCGGAGATTTTTTCCCGCCACCCCGGGCAGTATATCACCACGATACTGGTGGGCAACAACATTGCCCTGGTCATCTATTCGCTTTACATGTCGTTGCTGCTGCGCGGCATCTTCTATGCGCTGGGGTGGGAAAGCATCGCCCGTAACGGTTCGGTCGCCATCGAAACGGCCGTGTCGACCGTCATCATCATCTTTGCTGCGGAGTTCCTTCCCAAGTCGATCTTCCGCAACAACCCCAACTTCTATTACCGCGCCCTGGCGCCGGTGATCTATTTCTTTTACCTGCTGCTCTATCCGATCGCCCGCCTCACGACGCTCATATCGCATGGTATCCTGCGCCTGGCGGGGCGCCGTGTCGAGGAGCGGGCCGTGTCGCACAGCTTCGGCCGCGACGATCTCGCGGCACTGCTCGATACCAATACGTCGGAACCGCGTCCCGAGCCGGACAACGAGTTCAAACTTTTCCAGAATGCGCTGGATTTCGCCGACCTGCGGGTTCGCGACTGCATGGTGCCGCGTGTGGATGTCGAGGCGGTGGATATCGACGACACGTCGATCGGGCAGCTCACGGCGCGGTTCGTCGATTCGAAATATTCGCGTATTTTCGTCTGGCGCAAGAGCATCGACAACATCGTCGGTTATGTCAATTCGAAGAGCCTGTTCACGCGTCCGGCCAATATCGCCGACGTGATGATGCAGGTCAATTTCGTGCCCGAGACCATGCCGCTGCAGCTGATGTTGCAGAATTTCATCAAGCACCGCAGCAACATCGCCGTGGTGATCGACGAGTTCGGCGGGACGGCGGGCGTCATTTCGCTCGAGGACGTGCTCGAACAGATTTTCGGCGAGATCGAGGACGAACACGACATACCCGATCTTACCGAAAAGCAGGTCGGCCAGGACGAGTATGTCCTCTCCTGCCGGCTGGAGGTGAAATACCTCAATGAAAAATACGGGCTGGGGATCGAAGAAAGCAAGGAATACGATACGCTGGCGGGCTTCATCATCTTCAATTACGACGGGATCCCGACCGCTGGGGAAACGGTTTTCATCGGCGGCCTGCAGTTGCGCATACTGCGTACGACGCGTTCGCGTATCGAGCTGGCGAGGGTCAAGAAATTGTAGGAATTTTTATATTATAATAAAGGCCTTTTCCGAATAAATTTTACTACCTTTGACTGCTAATTCGAAACAAACGAATAATTAACGATTTATATGGCAAGTTTAAACACTCTTCGCACCAAGTTCGGCATCGTGCTGTCGATTGTCATCGCAGGCGCCCTCTTGGCTTTCATTCTCTCCCTGAAGACCGAAATGGGCTTCTCGGGTAACGACCCCCGGGTCGGTGTCATCAACGGTAAAAAAATCAACTATTCGGAGTACTACAACCAGTACGAGCAGATCAAGGCGCAGAGCGGCGCCCAGGAAAGCGACGAACAGCAGTCCGCCATGCTCGCCAATGCTGCATGGCAGGCCCTGATCGGCAAGTATGTGCTGGAACCCGGTTTCGACAAGATGGGGCTGCGCGTTACGGAGCCCGAGCGTCTGTCGATGGTCAGCGGCCAGCATCCGTCGCAGGCGTTCTACAACGCCTTCGCCGATCCCCGCACGGGTGAGTACAACGTGGCTGCCGTCGGACAGTTCCTCGCGCAGGCCGAAACGAATGCGCAGGCACAGCAGGCGTGGGCGCAGCTCAACGAGCAGGCCCGCATGGAGCGTGAGATCGCCAAGTACCTCGGCCTGATCAAGGGCGGTGTATATGTCAATGCACTCGAAGTCGCGAACGGTGTGAATGCGGCCAACAATACCTATTCCGGGAAATGGGCCGGCAAGAAATATTCGGCTGTCCCCGATTCGCTGATCCAGGTGAAGTCCGGCGACATCAAGGCATACTACAACAGCCATAAGGATATGTTCAAGCAGACTCCCTCGCGTACGCTGTCGTATGTCGTGTTCGAGGTTACCCCCACGGACGACGATATGCTCGCTCTCGAAAAGAGCGTTGCCGAGGTGGGCGCACAGTTCGCCGCTACGGAGGAGCTGAAGTCGTTCGTACGTGCCAACCGCAACGGCAAGATCGCCGATACCTATGTTTCGGCGGCTCAGCTTTCGGAGGACGAGGCCAAGGCACTGCTGGCGGGTGAGACTTACGGCCCCGTGCTGAAGAACAACCAGTGGACGATGGCCCGTGTGCTGGATTCGAAAATGGTGCCCGATACGCTGGGAATCCGCCATATCGTGCTGCCCTATACGCAGGAGGCGCTGGCCGACAGCCTGCTGACGGTAATCAAGGGCGGTGCCGATTTCGCACAGCTCGCCTCGCAATATTCGGTATACGAAGCTACGGCAGCCAACGGCGGCGAAGTGGGCGTGGTGCCCTTCTCGGCTTTCACGGGCGAATTCGTTGCCGCGCTGGCCAATGCCAAGCGGGGGGACGTGGTGAAGGTCGCTTCGGGCGATGCCATCCAGCTGATGCAGGTGTACCGTGCCAACAAACCTTCGAAGCACATGCAGGTGGCGACGATCACCTATCCCGTCGAGGCTTCGGCTGCGACGCGCCGCAATGCCCACAACCTGGCCGGCACTTTCTCGGTGAATGCCAAGGGCTCGGTCGAGGCGTTCAACAACGCCGCTTCGGAAGCTGCCGTTACTCCCCGTGTCGCCTCGCTGGCGCAGGGCGAGCGTACGATCCGCGGCCTGGAGGATTCGCGTGAGGTTGCCCGCTGGGCTTACGGTGCCAAGACGGGCGATCTTTCGGAAATCTTCACCGTCGGCAACGACTATGTGGTCGCTACGCTGACCGAGATCGATGACAATGAGTATACCCCGGTCGATAAGGTGGCTGCGCAGGTTCGCGCCCAGGTTCTCCGGGACAAGAAATACGATTATATCACCAAGCAGATCGCCGGTACGACGCTCGACGAGCAGGCTGCCAGCCTCGGTTCCGAGGTCGCCGATTTCGACGGCGTGACTTTCGGTGCCTTCTACGTGAACGGCCCGGGCGTCGAGCCCCGTCTGGTAGGCGCCATCGCTTCGACGACCGAGAAAGGCGTCCTTTCGGCTCCGGTGAAGGGCATGTCGGGGGTTTATGTCTTCCAGGTGGATGACATCCAGACTTCGGACAAGCAGACTGCCGAGGGCGAGAAGGTGCGTGCGCAGGCCATGGCCGAGAGCATGGCACAGCAATTCTCGGTGCAGGCCATCCAGCAGATGGCCAACATCCAGGATCTGCGCGGCGAATATTTCTAAGCCTCGGATAAAAAATACGATATAGTTTTGAACGCCGGAATATTCCGGCGTTCTTTTTGTTATTTTTGCGTATATTTAGAAGTCGTATCAAAACATATCGCATACAATTATGAATAATTTTGTTTATCACAATCCGACGAAACTGGTTTTCGGCAAAGGGCAGATCGCTCAGCTCGCAAAGCTGATTCCTGCCGGCAAGAAGATTATGATTACCTTCGGCGGCGGCAGCGTGCGCCGCAACGGCATTTACGACCAGGTCGTCAAGGCCCTCGAAGGCCGTGACTGGGTCGAATTCTGGGGCATCGAGCCCAACCCGTCGGTCGAGACCGTCCGCGAGGCCATCGCATTGGGGCGTGAGCACGGCTCGGAGTTCCTGCTGGCCGTGGGCGGCGGGTCGGTCATCGACGGTACGAAGCTGATCGCTGCGGGGCTGCTTTATGACGGCGACCCGTGGGAGATCGTCCTGAAAGGGCAAGCGGATAAAACCGTTCCCCTCGGGACGGTGCTCACGATGTCGGCGACGGGATCGGAAATGAACAACGGCTCGGTGATCTCGTGCCAGGAAACGAAGGAGAAATTCCCGTTCAACGGCGACTATCCGCTCTTTTCGATCCTCGATCCCGAGGCATTGTTCTCTTTGCCGCAGAAGCAGATCGCCTACGGCCTGGCCGACACCTACGTGCATGTGCTGGAGCAGTATATGACCACGCCCGGGCAGTCGCGCCTGATGGATCGTTGGGCCGAAGGCATTCTGCATACCGTGATCGAGATCGCACCCCGGATTCGTGAGAACCAGCACGATTATGCCGTGATGTCGGAGTATATGCTTGCGGCGACCCTGGCGCTGAACGACATGATCCGCATGGGAGTGGCGCAGGACTGGGCGACGCATATGATCGGGCATGAGCTGACCGCACTGCACGGGCTGACGCACGGTGCGACGCTCGCCATTGTGATCAACGGTACGTTGCGCGTGCTGCGCGAGCAGAAGCGCGGCAAACTCCTGCAATACGGCGAGCGTATCTGGGGTATCACCGGCGGTTCCGACGAGGAGCGTATCGAGCGGACGATTGCGGCCAACGAGGAGTTCTTCCGTTCCCTGGGGCTTTCGACGCATCTTTCGCAGGAGGGTATCGGCGAGGCTACGATCACCGAAATCGAACGCCGCTTCAACGCTGCGGGCAGCAGGTTCGGCGAGGCGCACAATGTCGACGGGGCGATGGCGCGCAGGATTCTAGAAGCCTGCCTGTAACTTGTCCCCGAGACCGTCTGTATCCATGAAAAAATCCCCGCCGAAATGTCTCGGCGGGGATTACCGTATTCTGTCGAACCGTTATTCGGCGAGCAGGATTTCGAGAATCTTGATGGCGGCCGTGGCGATCGGGGTGCCGGGGCCGAAGATGGCGGCGGCGCCGTCGCGGTACAGTTCGTCGTAATCCTGATGGGGGATTACGCCGCCGACGATCACGATGATGTCCTCGCGGCCGAGCTTCTTGAGCTCTGCGATGATCTGCGGCACAAGGGTCAGGTGGCCTGCGGCGAGCGACGAAACGCCCACTACATGCACGTCGTTCTCGACAGCCTGTTTAGCGGCCTCCTCCGGGGTCTGGAACAGCGGCCCCATGTCGACGTCGAAACCGATGTCGGCATAACCCGTGGCTACTACCTTGGCACCGCGGTCGTGGCCGTCCTGGCCGAGCTTCGCGATCATGACACGCGGCTGGCGGCCTTCCTTCTTGGCGAATTCGGCGCACAGCTCCTTGGCACGCTCGAACTGTTTGTCGTTTTTCACTTCTGAACTATATACTCCTGATATTGAACGAATGACGGCTTTGTAGCGGCCTACGACAACCTCGCAGGCGTCGGAAATCTCGCCCAGCGAAGCGCGTACCTTGGCGGCTTCGACGGCCAGCTCCAGCAAGTTGCCCTGCTTGGTCTTCACGCACTCGGTGATCGCTGCGAGGGCCTTCTTCACGGCATCCTCGTCGCGCGAAGCGCGCAGCTCCTTCAGACGCTTGATCTGGCTTTCGCGCACGGCGGTGTTGTCCACGGCCAGGATGTCGATCGGAGCCTCTTTCTCCAGGCGGTATTCGTTGATGCCGATGATCTTCTCCTCGCCGGAGTCGATACGCGCCTGCTTGCGGGCCGAAGCCTCCTCGATGCGCATCTTCGGAATCCCGGTCTCGATAGCCTTGGCCATACCGCCCAGTTTCTCGACCTCCTGGATACGCTCCCATGCCTTGTGGGCGATCTCGTTGGTGAGCGACTCCACGTAGTAGGAGCCTGCCCACGGGTCGACCTCGCGGCAGATATTGGTTTCCTCCTGGATGTAGATCTGCGTATTACGGGCGATACGTGCCGAGAAATCGGTCGGCAGGGCGATAGCCTCGTCCAAAGCGTTGGTGTGCAGCGACTGGGTGTGTCCCAGGGCGGCGCCCATGGCCTCGATGGCGGTACGCGCCACGTTGTTGAACGGATCCTGCTCGGTGAGCGACCAGCCCGAGGTCTGCGAGTGGGTACGCAGCGCCAGCGACTTGGGGTTCTTGGGCTCGAACTGCTTGACGATCTTGGCCCACAGCATACGTGCCGCGCGCATCTTGGCGATCTCCATGAAGTGGTTCATGCCGATTGCCCAGAAGAACGACAGGCGGGGGGCGAAGGCGTCCACCGACATGCCTGCGTTGATACCTGCGCGCAGGTACTCCAGTCCGTCGGCCAGCGTGTAGGCCAGCTCGATGTCGGCCGTGGCGCCTGCCTCCTGCATGTGGTACCCCGAGATCGAGATCGAGTTGAACTTGGGCATGTTCTTCGAGGTGTACTCGAAGATGTCGGCAATGATGCGCATCGAGAACTCGGGAGGATAAATATAGGTGTTACGCACCATGAACTCCTTAAGGATGTCGTTCTGGATCGTACCGGCCAGCTGGTCGAGTGTGCAGCCCTGCTCCAGACCCGTCACGATGTAGAATGCCAGGATGGGCAGCACGGCGCCGTTCATGGTCATCGACACCGACATCTTGTCGAGCGGAATGCCGTTGAACAGTACCTTCATGTCCTCGACCGAGCAGATCGACACGCCGGCCTTGCCCACGTCGCCCACCACGCGCGGGTGGTCGGCGTCGTAGCCGCGGTGCGTAGCAAGGTCGAATGCCACCGACAGACCCTTCTGCCCGGCGGCCAGGTTGCGGCGGTAGAATGCGTTGGACTCCTCGGCGGTCGAGAAACCCGCATACTGGCGGATCGTCCACGGGCGCATCACGTACATCGTTGAGTAGGGGCCGCGCAGGAACGGGGCGATACCTGCCGCATAGTTCAGGTGCTCCATGCCTTCGAGGTCTTGGGCCGTATAGGCGCCCTTGACGGGAATACCCTCGGCCGTCAGCCACGGCTCGACCTGTCCGCAGCCTTTCGAGGCGCAGCAACTTTTCTGCTGGCCTGCGTCGTATGTCAGTTCTGAAAATTTAGCTCTCATGATTAGATTCCCATCTCTTTAAGGTAGAACTTAAGTGTTTCCAAGACGTTGGACTTCACGTTTATAAAGTTCGTGATGCCCTGCGCTTCCAGTTCGGGTGCGCAGGCCGGTGCCCCGGCAACCACCAGGATCGCCTTGCCGCCGAGCAGCTCCTTGACTTTCGGGGCTGCCTCCGCATAGTCGTCGTCGCTTGCGCAGACCACGACGATCTGCGCCTTGGATTCGAGTGCGGCCTTCGCGCCCTCTTCGATCGACTTGAAATAAGTGTTGTCGATCACCTTGATGCCGGCGCATGCGAAGAAATTGCACGAGAACTGCGAGCGGGCGCGGGCCATGCCCAGGTTGCCGCACGTCAGCATGAATGCCTTGGGCTCCTTGCCGCTGCGATCCACCTGCAGGCGCATCTCTTCGAACGCCATGGCGCCGCGGTAGGGGACGAGTACATTGCCCTCGGCCTGCTTGCGCGTAACGGACTCGGCGGTGATCTCCTTGCCGGCGACCTCCGTAAAGTTGGGATATTGGTTGGCGCCGAGCAGCGTCTGGCGGCGCGTAGCGATGTTCTTGTCCTTGGCTGCGGCCGACGCTTTGATACGCTCGACGATCAGGCCGGCCTTGTAAGCCTCGGTGTAGCCTCCCTTCTCCTCGATTTCGAGGAAAAGCTTCCAGGCTTCGGCTGCGATCGACTGCGTGAGGTTCTCGACATAGTACGAGCCGCCTGCCGGGTCGACGACCTGGTCGAAATGCGACTCGTTCTTGAGCAGCAGCTCGACGTTGCGGGCGATGCGCTTCGAGAACTCGGTCGGGTTTTCGAACGAGGCGTCGAACGGCATCACCTCCAGCGAATGTACGCCGGCGATCGTGGCCGACATGGCCTCGGTCGTGCCGCGCAGCATGTTCACGTAGGGGTCGTAGACGGTCTGGTTCCAGCGCGAGGTCTCGGCGTGTATCTGCATCTTGCAGGCGCAGTTCTTCGCCGGGCCGTAGCCCTTGACGATGTTGGCCCACAGCATGCGTGCTGCGCGGAATTTGGCGATCTCCATGAAATAGTTGGAGCTTACCGAGAACGAGAAGCGCAGTTTGCGTGCGGCCGCGTCGACGTCCAGCCCTGCGTCCGTCAGGCGTACGAGGTAGTCGTGGCCTGCCGAAAGGGTGAATGCCAGCTCTTCGACGATGGTCGAACCCGAGTTGCCGAAGGTCTGTCCCGCAACGGTTACGATGCGCACGTGCTTGTACTCCTTGGTCTTGTGGATCAGCTCGACGATGCGGGCGATGCACTTTTCACCGTTGGGCGAGCAGAAATCGCCTTTCGACGAAAGCCCTTTTACCAGCGGGTCGATGCAGAATGCGATGCGGACATCCTCCTTGGCGATGCCCTCCTTTTCGACTTTCGCCAGGACGAGCTCGGCGACATTGGCCATTTTCTCTCCGCAGAAGGTGATCTCGACAGCCGGAATACAGATGTCCTTGAGCAGCATGTCGAGGTCTGCCGCCGAAAAATCCGCCGACGCGATGCAGAAGCCGAGCGAGTCGACACCTGCGTTGAGGATTTTCAGTGCCTCGGCGTTTGCCTCCTTGGGGCATACGACGCTCACGGTCTGGTGTACGCGCCAGCGGTTGTGCGCGTGCGTACCGCGTACGTAAGGGAACTCGCCTGCCTGCGAGCCCAGGAACTTGATGCCCTCGAGGTTCTCGGCGCGGTAGTAGGGCCGGACGTTGAAACCTTCGCCCGTTTTCCATACCAGCTTGCGCTCGTAATCAGCACCTTTCAGGTCGGCCGTAATCACCTCCTCCCACTTCTCGGTCGGAACCGGCGGGAATTCGGTGAACAGCTTTTCACTTTTGGTATTTGCCATAACTATTTAGAGATTAGTATAAGTGTAGTTTCAAAATTGCACGTAAAGGTACAAAATTATTAGTGATTGAAACAAGAAATTGTTAATAAAATAACACTATATAATTTCTTTTTATAATATAGGTGATTTCGTTTGCTTTCGGCAACCGCCGGAAGAAGTTTTTTAGTTGTGGTGAAATAGTTTAATATTGTTCTTAATAGCCATGGAAATTACGAAAAACTAAAAATGTGAAAATTCGGGGATATGACGAAAATTTAAGGGTGTTTTTCGGAAAATTGCATTGAAATTCGGCGTTTTTATGGAAAAATGCATGTGATTTTTCGGAAAATGCTGAAAAAATAGGGCGTTTTTCGAAAAAATGCCGATTTTGTGAAAACAACGTAACTGAAAAAATATTACATTTGCAAGCGAGATCGATACATACGGCGGCAGGGGTGAAGCCGCGGGTTAGTCAGGTTGGGCGGAGTATGCCGCGAGGCAGTTGCCCTCCGGAATTTTAGGTTAGGTTTTAGTTCAGCAATTATTCGGCTTCCGCCCCTGCGCGTATGTTTTTAATGGAATGCTAATCCAATTCAATTACATCTATGTCATCATTGCTCAGATTCAAGATGGTCGATGCGGCCATAAACCACACCGCCGTCGAGGTGAAGGCTCCCGAAGGACGTCCTTCGGACTATTTCGGGAAACGGGTATTCGGGCGCGCAGCCATGCGCAAGTATTTGAACAAGGCTACTTACGACGCCCTTGTCGATACGATGGAGAACGGTACGCCCCTCACGCGGGAGGTTGCCGACGGTATCGCGGCAGGCATGCGCCAGTGGGCGCTGGAGCACGGTGCCGACCACTATACCCATTGGTTCCAGCCCCTGACGGGAGGTACGGCCGAGAAGCACGATGCGTTTGCCGACCCGGACGGCTTGGGCGGGGTTCTGGAGGAGTTCTCCGGCAAACTGCTCGTCCAGCAGGAGCCCGATGCGTCGTCGTTCCCCAACGGAGGCATCCGCAATACGTTCGAGGCTCGCGGTTATTCGGCCTGGGATCCGACCTCGCCGGCCTTCATCGTCGACACGACGCTCTGTATCCCGACCGTCTTCATCGCCTATACGGGCGAGGCGCTCGATTACAAGGTGCCGCTGCTGCGCTCGATCTCGGCGGTGAACAAGGCCGCGACCGAGGTGTGCCACTATTTCGACAAAAACGTGCAGCGGGTCATCTCGTATCTGGGCTGGGAGCAGGAGTATTTCCTCGTGGACAAAGATGTCTATAACCGCCGCAAGGATCTGATCTATACCGGGCGCACGCTCTTTGGTGCAAAGCCGCCGAAGGGACAGGAGCTCGATGACCACTACTTCGGCAGCATCAAGCCGCGCGTTGCGGCATTCATGAAGGATCTCGATGAGGAGCTCTGGAAGCTCGGTGTCTATGCCAAGACCGAGCACAACGAGGTCGCGCCCGCGCAGCACGAGCTCGCGCCCGTGTTTACGACCGGCAACATCGCCGCTGACCAGAACCAGCTGACGATGGAGATCATGCAGAAGGTGGCCTCGCGCCACGGCATGGTCTGCCTGCTGCATGAAAAGCCGTTTGCCGGCGTCAACGGCTCCGGCAAGCACAATAACTGGTCGCTGGTCACGAACACCGGTATGAACCTGCTTGAGCCCGGCGAGACACCGGCGGAAAACGCGCAGTTCCTGCTGTTCCTGTGCGCGGTCATTCAGGCCGTGGATGACTATCAGGATATGCTGCGCATCAGCGTGGCGTCGGCCGCAA
>OHSF01000948.1_pt1 | contig 14332 bp, 9 predicted proteins | sample 1578551 | NCBI WGS metagenome assembly OHSF01 (sample SAMEA3879601, study PRJEB24766) | human gut metagenome | biome: human-associated habitat; feature: feces | place: USA | collected 1985/1987
CGCCGCTGAACCCGCCGAAGCCGCCTGCCCCGCCACCCGCGGCACCGCTCATTCCGGCATGGCCGAACTGATCGTAACGGGCACGTTTGTCGGGGTTCGACAGTACGTCGTATGCCTCGGCCGCCTCCTTGAATTTCTCTTCGGCCTCCTTGTCACCCGGGTTTTTATCGGGGTGGTATTGGATGGCCGCCTTGCGGTAAGCCTTCTTTATTTCGTCAGCGTTAGCGTTTTTCTGGACGCCCAGCACTTCGTAGTAATCCCTCTTTTCTGCCATGGCATTATTCTCCTACAACAACTTTTGCGAAACGCAGCACCTTGTCGCCCAGCATATAACCCGTCTGGACAATGTCGACGACCTTGCCCTGCATCTCCTCTCCGGCAGCGAATTTAGCCACCGCCTCGCAGAGGTCGGCGTCGAACTCCCTGCCCTTGACGTCGATCTCGGTGACCCCTTTCTGGCGGAGCGTATCGGTAAATTTCTGTGAAATAAGCGTCACGCCGGCACGCAGCGCCTCGATGTCGTCGCTCTTCTGCATGGCATCGACGGCACGCTGCACGTCGTCGCGCACGGGGAGCATCGCCAGCAGCACGTCACGGCCCCCGGTCTGCACCAAGTCCATCTTCTCCTTGAGCGTACGCTTGCGGTAATTATCGAATTCGGCCTGCAGGCGGATGAATTTATCCTGCCACTCGGCCAGCGCCGCCGTCAGATCCGATCCCGCTCCGGCCTTGTCGCCGCCTTCGGCAACGTCTGCCATTGTGTCAGTCCCGTCCTGCGAGTCGTCTGACACATTGGCACAGGGTTCGCCGTCGCACGAAGGGTAACCTTCACCGGGAACGAATCCTTCGTCACCGTCAACAGCCTCATTATAAGTTTTTTCCTTTTTCATATCTCGTGTTTTTCAGATTTTCCGTCTTATATTCGAACAAATTGTATACCAACCGCCGGGCCATGCCTACCCGATGATAAAAATCGCCGGGCGCCTGTTCATTTCCGGCAGCCGCACCGACCGCCACTCGCGCACGGGGAGCGTACGGATATATTCGCCGGGAGCGGTAATGTCCATCGCCAGCGTCAGGCGCGTCTCGGGGGCAAGGGTTTGCAGGAGCTGTTCCATCAGCTTCACATTGCGGTAAGGCGCCTCGATGAAGAGCTGCGACTGGCGTTCGGACTGCGCACGGCGTTCGAAGCGGCGGATCGCCTGCACCCGTTCGGGCGGCTTGACGGGCAGGTAGCCGTTGAAGGCGAACGACTGCCCGTTGAGCCCCGAGGCCATGACGGCCAGGATGACGGACGACGGCCCGACGAGCGGCACCACGCGGATACCGTGGCGGTGGCACGCCTCGACGACCAGTGCCCCGGGATCGGCGACGCCCGGCACGCCCGCTTCCGAGACAACCCCCGCCGAGCGGCCCTCAACGAGCGGTTTCACCAGCTCTTCGACCTCACGCCCGGCGACGGTATGTTCGTTCAGCTCGCGGAACTCCAGCGTGTCGATCGGCCGCGCGATGCCGGCCTTCGACAGGAAGCGCCGCGCCGAACGGGTGTTCTCGACGATGAAGTAGTCGAGCGAATCCATCACGGCACGGTTCGCCGCGGGCAGCACGTCCCACGGTGCCGTCTCGTCCGAAATCGGACACGGGATCAGATAGAGCGTTCCGTACATCTTATTTCAGTTTTTCGAGTTTGGCCCGGAGTTCCCGCTCCCGGGCAACGGCTTTCGTATACAGCACAGCAAACCAGACGCTCAGCGCCATGACACCGGCGATCACCACCCCGAAAACACCGCTCAGGAAAAATGCGCTCACGACCAGCCCCGCAACCGAAAGCATCAGCGGGGATTTGCGGACATTGCAGCCGATAGCCACATAGCCGCCCGCCAGCACGAGCATCACGATTCCGACCACCAGCCTCTCCCCGTTTCCCTGGGCGTTGACCAGTTCAACCACGCCGCTGGCGAGCGCCAGCAACGCCGCGGCGAACATGGCGCTGCGGGCCTTGCCCAACTGGTTGAGGGCCGATTCGGATTCGAGCTGTGCCGTCAGCAGCCGCGCCCCGAGGCACTCGGCGGCCTCATCGCGCCCGGCGGGGCAACCGCAGGAGGGACACGTTCCGGTTCCGGAAGCGATTTCACCGCCGCAATCATAGCATTTCATAACTTTATTCTTTGAGGTAAATCCGTTTTACGCGCCCCGAAACCGAGGTCATGATCTCATAGGGAATTGTATCGAGCACGCGGGCCATCGTTTCCAGGTCGTTGCCCGGCTCGGGCGAGAAGACCACGACTTCGTCGCCTTCCTTCACGCCGGGAATCCCCGTAATGTCGACCATGCAGCTGTCCATGCAGATGCGTCCGACGATGGGGGCGGGACTCCCGGCCACCAGCACCGACCAGCGGCCGCAGCCCAGGTGGCGGTCGAGCCCGTCGGCATATCCGATGGGGATCGTCGCCGTCGTAGTTTCGCGCGTGAGTTTCCCGGCCCGTCCATACCCTACGGCCTCGCCCGCAGACAGGTGCTTGACCTGCACGATACGCGTGCGGAGGGTCGAGACGGGACGCAGCATCCCGTTATGCCGGTAGCCGAAGCCGTAAAGCCCCAGCCCGAGGCGGCACATGTCGAACTGCGCCTCGGGGAAGCGTTCGATGGCGGCCGAATTGGCCGTATGGCGGATGACCGGATAGGGCAGCGAGGCGGCGACGCGGGCGCTCATGCGGTCGAACAGGGCGATCTGCGCCCGGGTATAGGCATCCTCTTCGGGCATGTCGGCACAGTTGAGGTGCGAGAAGACCGAGGCGACCTTGACCTGCGGGGTTTCCGCCAGCGCCCTGCACAGCGCCCCGACTTCGTCGTCCGTGAATCCCAGCCTGTGCATACCCGTGTCGAGCTTGATATGGATCGGGTAACGGCTCTCGCCCGCATGCACCACGGCCCCGGCGAAGGCGCCGAGCGAATGGAGGCTGTATATCTCGGGTTCGAGGCGGTTGGCGATCATCTGATCGAAACTGTCGGCATCGGCGTTGAGCACCACGACGGGCATCGAAATGCCCCGCTCCCGCAACAGTACCCCCTCGTCGGCGAACGCCACGGCCAGGTAATCGACGCCCTGGTGCTGCAAGAGCTGCGCGACTTCGAAATCGCCGGCACCGTACGAACCGGCCTTGACCATCGCCACGAGCTTCGTACCGAAGCTGAGCTTCGAACGGAAGAAATTAAGGTTGTGCGTCATAGCGTCGAGGTCGACCTCCAGCACTGTCGTATGGCTGCGGCGCGCGAGGGCGTGCGCCAATTTCTCGAAACGGAAATCGCGGGCGCCTTTCAGCAGGATGGCACGCCCGGCCACCGCCCTGCGGTCGATGCGCGCGATGCACTCGTCGGTCGAGGCGTAAAACTCCTTGTCGCAGCCGAACAGACCGGCATGGCGTTTCAGGCGCGGGCCGATGCCGATCAGGAAGTCGACGCCGGCACGTGCGACCATCCCCGCGACACGGCCGTAGAGTTCGTCGTCGGAAAGCCCGCTCTGCGAGATATCCGACAGGACGAGCGTACGGCGGCGGTTCAGCGCCACGCCGTGCAGGTAATCGAGTGCCAGCGCCAGCGAATTGAGGTCGAGGTTATAGGCGTCGTTGATCAGGATCGAATCGTTGATGCCCTCCTTCACCTCGAGGCGCATGGGCAACGTAGGCGCCGAAGCGAACGACGGCGCGGGATAGTGCATCGCGGCGCAGAACGCCTCGACGATCTGGGCATTGCGGCGCGACGCGGCGTTGCCGATGACCGATTCGGGCACCTCGGGGAATGCCGCGGCATCGAAGGGTTTGCGGTCGGCGAAACGCGCCGCGACCATGCCCCCCAGCGGTTCATAATAGCTGTGGTAGACGATTTTCGAAGCATTGCGGGCCAGCACCATCTTCTCGTCGCACTTCTGCTCGAGATTGAGGAAATTCTCCTGGTGCGCGTCGCCGATCGAGGTAAAAACAACCACGTCGGGACGGATGATGCGCTCCAGCCGCTCCATCTCTCCGGGCTTCGAAATGCCCGCCTCGAAGATGGCTAACTCCTCGTCGCCTTCGAGCATCAGCACCGAGAGGGGCACGCCCAGCTGCGAATTGTAGCTTTTCGGAGAGCGGTAATATTTCATCCCCGCGGGCAGTTCTTCGGCGATCCACTCCTTGATGACGGTCTTGCCGTTCGAACCGGTGATGCCGACGACCGTACCCCTGAATTGCGCACGGTAGTGCGCCGCAAGGCGTTGCAGGGCATCGATGGCGTTGTCCACACGCACGAAGCCGCAATCGGCGGGGCACTCGACATCCCGTTCGACGAGGAACGCACGCACACCACGCGCCGACATCTGGGCGACGAATCCGTGCGAGTCGTGGTTGGCACCGCGCATGGCCACGAACATCGGGCAGCAGCCCAGTTCGCACGACAGCGAACGGCTGTCGGTGACAACCGACCGCACTTCGGCATCGCAGCCTGTAAATTTCCCGCCGACAACGGCGGCTATTTCCGAGAGTTTGTAGTTCATCCTGTATCTTATCCTTTTTTCGCCGGGGCAGATGGCATTCGGGGCTTCACGAAGCTGGCGGGGCAGGAACATACGCGGAATATGCGGCTGCCGCGAGCGGAAGCGCCGGAGGCAGTCGTCCTCACGAAAGGTCAAATGTCACGATCGTAATTCCCGCCCCGCCCCGGTCGGCATGCTCGTCGCGGGCGCTTTCGACCTCAGGCACCGTGCGCAGGTAGCGGCGTATCTCCTCCTTGAGAGCCCCCGTGCCCTTGCCGTGGAGGATCGACACCGACCCCACGCCCACCATCAGGGCGTCGTCGATGAAATCCTGCACGGCGTCCAGCGCCTCGGCGGCACGCATGCCCCGCACGTCGATATGGTCTTTGAAGCTGAGCTTGCGGGCCGAAATGTCGGCCGACACCACCGTCCGCGCCGTCTGCGGGCGTGTCGCCTCGCGGAACTCGCTGTTCGAGACTACGGTCAGCATCTTCCGGTCGACCGTAGTCAGTATCTGGCCGAAGGCGACCTGCGCCTTGCGCCCCTTGACCGACTGCACCACGCCGACCATATCCTGTCCGGCCATGCGGACTTTCGACCCGGCCTCCACCTCGCGCGGTTTCGGAGCCTCGGCAGGGGCAGCCCCCGCCGCCTGCGCCTCGCCCCGCTGCGCCTTGCGTTCTTCACGCCGCTGACGGCGGCGCTCGATACGTTCGATCTCGCGGGCGACCTCGGCGTCCTTGTCCGCCGTGTCGGCCTTCGCCACCGCGTCGCGGAAATCGTCCAGTTCGCGGCGCGCAAGGCGCGTCAGTTCCTTTTCGGCCTGCGCCTCGCGGATCGTCCTGATCGTATTCTCGATCTGCCGGTTGGCATCGGCGATCAACTGCTGCGCCTCCAGCTTGGCCTTTTTGAGTATCTCCTGCCGCTCGGCCCTGATCTTCGACAGCTGCCCGGCATAGGTCTGCTCCAGCTCCTCGACCTTACGGTCGGTCTGGCGGATGCGGTCGCGCTTCTGCTCCCAGTAATGTTTGTCACGGGCGATTTCACGCAACTGTTTCTCGAGGTTGATATGATCGCTGCCGGCCTTTTCGCCCGCATCGCGGATAATATCCTCCGGCAACCCGATCTTGCGGGCGATCTCCACCGCGAACGAACTGCCCGGCTTGCCGATCTCGAGCCGAAACAGCGGCCGGATATTCTGCACGTCGAACATCATCGCTCCGTTGGCGATTCCCTCGGTGTTCGACGCATAATACTTAATGTTGGCATAGTGGGTCGTAATCACCCCGTAACAGCCTTTACTGCGGAGCCGTTCGAGGATCGACTCCGCGATCGCCCCGCCGATGATAGGCTCCGTACCCGAACCGAACTCGTCGATAAGCACCAGCGTCCGGTTCGAAGCTCCGGCGAGCATGTTCTTCATATTGAGCAGGTGCGACGAATAGGTCGAAAGATCGTCGTCGATCGACTGCTCGTCCCCGATGTCGATCATTAGGTTGCGGAACAGGGGCAGCTCCGAATTCTCCGATGCCGGCACCAGAAACCCGCACTGAAACATATATTGGATGATACCCGTAGTTTTTAGACACACCGACTTGCCGCCGGCATTCGGCCCCGAAATCACCAGGATATGACGCCGTTTGTCGAGTTGCAGATCGAGCGGCACCACCTGCTTGCCCTGCGCCCGGAGCGTCTGCTGCAACAAGGGATGCCGCGCATTGCGCAGCACCAGCCGATCATCCGTCGAAACGATCGGTTTCACCGCTCCGTTGGCAACGGCCCAGCGGGCTTTGGCACGGATCATATCCAGATCCGAAAGATAGTCGCCGATCAGCGCGATCCGATCCGCTTCGGGGCGAATCGAGTCGGTGAAGGCCGAGAGGATCCGCACGATCTCGCGCCGCTCGGCGTACTCCAGCTCCTTGAGTTCGTTATTGATTTCGACGACCTCGACCGGCTCGACGTAGAAGGTCTTGCCCGTGGCCGATTCGTCGTGGATGAAACCCTGCAACTTGCGTTTATTGGCCGCTGCGACCGGAATCACCGCCCGGCCGTCGCGGATCGAGAGCATCGCGTCGGCCTCCACGATACCGGCTTTCTTGGCATTCGACAACACCTGCTGCAGGCGTTTGGCGGCCTGCCCCTCCCGCTCGCGGATCATCCGCCGGATCTGCTGCAACTCCGGCGAAGCGTTATCCCGAATCTTGCCGTACTGATCGACGATGCCGTCGATCGCCCGAACGATCTCCGGGAAAGCCTCGATCCCCCGGCTGCGGAGCCGCAGTTCGGGATATAGCTCCTCACCGCGCCCCAGGATAAAACCGGCGATCGCCCCCGCCGAAGCCAGCGCCCGGCGCAGCAACCCGACCTCCTCGACTTCGAGGAAGCTGCCTTCGATCTTCAGTTTGGAAAGGATATAATCGACATCGACGAACTCGTCGTCCGGAAAGTCCCGTTCCATCTCCAGCAGACGGCGCATCTCGTCCGCCAGCGCCAGCCGCCGCTCGACATCGGCCTGCGAAGTGCTGAATTGTTCGGCGCACAACCTTTCCCGGCCGCCGCGAATCGTACACAGCGCCGCGACCTGCTCACGCAGCCGGTCGAAACCGACTTTCTGTTCAAAGTTCGCCGGATAGATCATCGCACAGAGAAAACATTCGAAACTATCGGGCCGCTTTCAGGGCCTTGAGCGAATCGCGCCGGGCATGTTTCGCCTCTTTTTTCTGCTGCTTGCGGTCGGCCTTTTCGGGATCGCGGCCGAACAGCGAGAAATGGACGTAACGAGCAGGATGGGCCTGCAAGTTGGCCAGCAGCGACGCCAAGTTCGCAGTCGCCTCGTTGAGCGATTCGTACAGACGGGGATCGCTGACGAGCTGCCCGACAGTCCCCTCCCCGGCATTGACACGGGCCAAGATCGCATTGAGGTTCATCAGAGTCGAATCGAGCGCCCCGGCCAGATTCTCACGCTGTATTTGGTCGGTAAAATTGCTTAAATTCAGGATAATACTGTCCATACGCGGAGAGTTCTCGCCGAGCATCTCCGAAAAACGGGTCAAATTCGCTACGGCGCTCTCCAGATTCGCACGCTGCGACAGCAACATACCGTTTACGCTGCCCGTAATCGAATTCAGGTGCGACATCGTACCTTCGATATTCGCGGCGTTCTGCTCCATAATCAGATTCAGGTTATCCATCGTGCGGCTCAAATCCCCCACGACCTGCGACATCTTCTGCTTGAAAAATTCGAGTTCCGAACCCGCCATATCCATCAGGCCCTTGCTGCGGCTCGAACAGAGGGTGTCCCCGGATTGCAGGTAGGTCCCGGCATCGCCCAGAGCGATTTCGATCGCTTTGGCGCCCATGATGCTGTTGCTGTAGATCCGGGCTTCGGAATTGGACGGAATCCGGTATTTCCGCTGGATCGTCAGTTGAAGTACGACCTCGTTACCGATCGAAGGATCGAACGAAATATCCGTCACGGCTCCCACCTTCACGCCCCGGATCAGAATCGGCGAAGCGTTCTGCACGCCATCGACCTGGTCGTAAGCGGCATAATAGACCGCGTTGCGACTGAAGATGTCGAACCCCTTCAGAAAGCGGATACCCGCCCAGAGGGCGCCGATCATCAGCACGGCGAAAATGCCGATCTTAACTTCTCTTCTCATATACCTGTTTTTTTCGTTTTATTTACTGTACGATCCGGTCGCCCCGACAACTCACCACGAACGCATCGCGGAACTCCCTGCGCACCTCGGCCAACTTGGCTTCGGCCTGCTTGCGGGTATCGAAACGCCCCACACAATACTTATACCTGAACCGGCCGCCGGTAACGAACTCCGTGACTTTTCCCCGGTAACTTTTGAACTGCCGGTCCTTGGGCGGCACGCGCTTGGCGCTGGCGATCAACTGCACGGCATAAAACGTCTTCTCCTGTTCGGCTTTCCCGGTTTTGACACTACCCTTATCCGCTTTGTCCGAAGCGGCAGCCGAAGCCGGCTCTGCGACATCGGCATCGGCCTGTTCGTAAATGGCATCGTCATCGACAAGCAGCGCACCCCGAACGAAAGCGACGTAATCCTTCACCGCATCGCACAGCGCACGTGCGATTTGAGCCTGCCCCTTCGCCGAATTCATATAAGCATACTCCTCCGAATTGGAAAGGAAACCTATCTCGGTCAGGATACCGGGCATATCGGTAGCGTAGAGCACTTTGAGCGGCTGCCGCTTCACACCGCGATTGTGCCGCCCGGACTTGACGTAATGTTTCTGCACCAGACGGGCCATCGCTTCGCTGTATTCACCATAGGTGAACTGCAGGTTCTGGATATAAGCCCGAACGATCGCCGCCGTCTTCTCGTTCGACATATCGAGCAGCTCCTCCTGGTTGTTATAATAGAGGGCCCGCTCGTTGGCGTTCTTCTCCAGCGGACTCTCACCCATAATCAGGGTCTCGACTCCCCGTGCCGACGCCGATGCCGCAGCATTGGTATGGATCGAAATGAACAGGTCGCCGCCCGCCTTGTTGGCGATATCGGCCCGAGCCTGCAAATCCTGGGTCAGACTTTCGGAAAACTGCTTGTCCGTCTTACGCGTGTAAACCACTTTCAACTGGGGGATCTCCTTCTCGATCAAGGCCCCGAGCTTCAGAGCGATCTGAAGGTTGAGATCTTTCTCATAAACGCCTCTGTAATGAGCTCCCGGAAACTTCGGCCCCCCGTGCCCGGCATCGATTACGACGACCCGCACGCCCTGTGCAATATTCTGCGCGGCAACTCCGTTGAAAGAGAGTGTCGCAATCAAAAACAGGGCAACAAGAAAAAGCGATTTCCGCATAGCAAAAGTGGCTGAAAATTTAACGGTTCTGAATTTTTTACCTATATTTGCCGGATGTTAAAACCCCCGCACTGAGGCCTTCGGAGCCATTTTCGGGCGGTTTTGCCGACTCGTCGGCAAAGGTATGATTTTTTTTGGAATTTTGGACAGGCTAAAGGCAAAATATATCTTCTCGGGAGCACTCCTGCTGCTCTTCCTGCTTCCGGTGCTCGGCATGGCGCTGCCGGGCGGAGTGCAGCATCCCGCGACACCCGAACGCCAAACACCGCCCGACAGCACTCCGACGCAAGCCGTACAAAAATCCCGCCGCGAAACCCGCCGGGAGATTCGGCGCCTTCAACGGGAAGCCGACCGCCCCCCGACCGCCGAAACACGTACGGAAGAGGAGCAGGATTCGCTTTTCGACACCAGGATCGACTCGATCTTCGGAGCGCCTCCCCTCTCGCCGATCGCCCCCGCCGACAGTACGGCTCCCACCGGCAACGACTCGCTGCTGCGCGATTCGTTGCGTCAGGACACGACCCAGCGCGATACGACCCGGAAAAAATCTTTCCTGGACGACATCATCAGCGGCAAAAACCAGGACTCGCTCTACTACGACGTACGCAACCGCACGGTCTATATCTACAACCAGGGTGATATCAACTACCAGAACATGAATCTCAAGGGAGATTTCATGCGGGTCAATATGGACGAAAAGATCATCTACGCCCACGGCAAGCGCGACACGATAGACGGCAAACCGACAGTTACCAACCCCACTTTCACCGAAGGAGCCGCCAATCCCTACACGATGGACACGATCACCTACAACATCGGCAGTAAAAAGGCGAAAATCAAAGGCGTGGCGACTCAGGAGGGCGACGGCTGGCTGATCGGCAACAACGTCAAAAAGATGGACGACAACACCATCCACATCCAGGACGGCAAATACACCACCTGCGACCAGACGGACCACCCCCACTTCTACCTGGCGATGACCAAGGCGAAGGTGATTCCCGGCAAGAAAGTGGTCACGGGTCCCGCCTACCTGGTCCTGGAAGACGTTCCCATCTACTTTCCGCTGCTGCCCGAGGGTTTCTTCCCGCTCAGTTCCGGCCCCAAGTCGGGTCTGCTGATGCCGACTTTCGGCGAGGAATCGACCAAGGGATTCTACATTCGTGACCTGGGCTACTACTTCACGCTCGGAGAGCACATGGACCTGGCCATCCGGGGCGGTATCTACACCCTCGGATCGTGGGAGGCATCCGCGATGTCGCGCTATATGAAGCGTTACAAGTACAACGGCACCCTGAATTTCAACTACTCGAACGTCCGTGTCGGCGACAAGGGCGAACCCGACTTCCTCCAGCAGAACAACTTCCAGCTCTACTGGCAGCATACGCAAGACCCCAAAGCCAATCCGGGATCGACCTTCTCCGCATCGGTCGATTTCCGTACCAGCGGCTACAACCGCTATTCGGCTACCAGCCTGAACGAAGCGCTCCAGACGCAGACAAGTTCGACGATCTCCTATTCGAAAAGCTGGCTCGGCACACCGTTCTCCCTTTCGGCCAACATGTCCGTTTCGCAGAACTCGCAGAGCGGAACGCTCTCGATCGCCCTGCCGAACGTCGTCTTCAACGTTTCGACCTTCTACCCCTTCAAACGCAAGGAGGCGATGGGCAAGCAGCGGTGGTACGAAAAGATTTCGCTCCGCTACACCGGCAAGTTCAACAACAAGGCCAACGCCAAAGAGTCCGAAATCTTCACCAAGGAAACACTCCAGAACATGCAGTACGGCTTCGAGCATAGCATTCCTATCTCGGCGACGTACAACATCTTCAACTACATCAACTTCGGACCTACGATCAACTACACCGAAAAGTGGTATTTCAAAAAACAGGAGCAGGTTTGGAACCCGGTGCTGAACCGCATCGACAAACTCGACCCGGAGTACGGATTCTACCGTCTGTACAACTACAACTTCAGCCTGCAGGCCTCGACGATCATCTATGGCCGCTACGAGGCCAAGAAGAAAACGCGCAAGGTACAGGCGATCCGCCACACGATCACCCCGACGGTGAGCTTCTCCTACGCCCCCGACTTCTCCAAGCAGAAATACGGCTACGTAAAGACCGTGCAGAGCGATACGCTGGGTAATTTCAAGACCTACTCGCCTTTCGAAGGGAGCATCTTCGGCGTGCCCAGCTCCGGTCAGTCCATGGCCATCAACGCCTCGCTCTCGCAGACGCTCGAAATGAAGGTGCTCAGCAAACGCGATACCTCGGGTATGAAGAAGATCAAACTGATCGACGAACTCCGCATCGGACAGGTATCCTATAACTTCCTGGCCGACTCCATGGGACTTTCGAACATCCCCATTTCGCTGCGCACGACCGTTTTCCAAAATTTCGGCATCAATATCAACGCTACGCTCGACCCTTACCGGGTCACCCCGCAGGGCCAGCGTATCAACAAACTCTTTTTCCCGGGCCGTGTGGTATCGGCCAGCACTTCGTTCGGCTATACGTTCCAATCCCGCCAGGACAACTCCACCCCGGCGATCAACGACATCAACAGCGCCCCGGTCGATCCGGCCTACGCCAATCCTTTCTACGACCCTTACGGGCAAATGAACCCGGCCCTGCGACGGCAATACATGACCCAGGCCTACTACGACTTCTCGCTACCCTGGAACCTGGGATTCAACTATACGGTCAGCTACTCCGCATCACCGACCAACAACGGCACGACGGGCTACCAGAAAAACATCACCCAGACCCTCGGTATCAACGGCAGCGTCACGATTCTCCCCAAAATGGGCGTGACATTCCAGGGTGGTTACGACTTCCAGGCCAAAGAGCTTACTCCGGCCTCCATCACCATTACACGCGACCTGCACTGTTGGCAGATGTCGTTCGCATGGATTCCCTTCGGTCATTACCAGAGCTGGAGCTTCAACATCGGGGTCAAAGCCGCCTCCCTTGCCGACCTGAAGTACGACAAGAGCCAGAGCATGTTCGACAATTTATATTAAATTTCGGACGCTTTCGCGCATAATCCGCATCGAAATATGAAGATTCGATGAATTTTGGATTCTTTCTTGTTCCTTAATTGAATATTGTCTATATTTGTGGTAGCCCATAACCAGGACACGATGTAAAAACTCTCAAACATAATACCTCTATGATTATGAAAAAACACTACGAATCTACGGTTAAGGGGGAGGGAACTTCGTACTCCGCTCCTTCGGTTGAGATCCTCAGCATCTCGATCGAGAAAGGTTTTGCCAACAGCACTGTCCTGGACTATGGCGGAGCCGGCGAAGCAGGCGGCAGCGTTAATGACACCGATTACGGAGAATACTAACAAACACATCCTACGACTATGAAAACTTTTTTCAAATCCATTTTGGCTGTCGCAGTGTGTGCATCTCTGTTCGCAGCCTGTTCCAAAGACGACACGGTTTCCGACCCGTCGAACGGTCGTAAAGTAACGATGACGGTCACCGCATCGTCTGAACTCGAATCAGCATCCGGTTCCCGTACTACATATGATCCCCTGACGGGGAAAATCTCGTGGAACGAAACCGGCGAATACCTTCAGGTGTTCGAAACGGCCGCCTCCAAAACCACATACGCCAACTCGCAGGAAGGTACAGTAAGCGACGGCACGGCGAAATTCGCCGTATCGTTCCCGGAGAATGCGAACACTCCGCTCGTTTATAACGCGGTTTATCCCGCCTCGGCATGGGTTACGTCCAACAATACGGATATTACCAACATGAAAGTCGTCACACGCACATCTCAACAGCCGACCGCTACGAGCTTCGATTCGAACGCGGACCTGCTGATCGCCAAATCGATCTCGCTGGAGAGTCAGCCGACCGAACTGCAAATGAGTTTCGGCCGTGCCGTTGCCATCGGTAAGATGACGGTCAAAAACCTCGCATCGGAGGAGCCTGTCCTTGGCGTCGAATTCACGGCTCCAGATAAGAAGGTCACGGGCCGTAGCTATGTCGATATGACGGCAGGTACCGTCAAGGAGTACGGTTATCCCGGTAATTTCTCGGACAACGTGACGCTGAGCTACTCTTCGGAGATGAACCTTACGGCCAACGGCGCAACGGGCATGATCGCCTATTTCACCTGCTTCCCGTTCGAGGTGGCAGCCGGTGAAACATTCACCGTTACTGTGACCACCGCATCGAAGATCTTCACCAAGACGGTAACCGTTCAGGAGGGCCGGGCCCTGGCTTTCGCAGCAGGCGACAGCTCGACTTTCGCGGTCGATATGACCGGCGCTGCGGAAGAGGCGACCGAAACATTGAGCGGCGACTACGTCATTACGGCGACCCAATCCGAAATAACCTATGCAATGAGTTCTCTGGCTGACGGTATTCGTTTGGCCCCCGTAATGATTACACCGTCAAATCCCTACAAAACGGGTGATGAAACCCTCATTTGGACAATCACCAAATCGGGCGACAACTACACGATCAGTCAAGGCGAGAACTATCTCTCCTGGGAGAGCGACAACGGCGCTACGACCTCTACGACTCCTTATGAACTGGTAATTACCAAGAACAAGTCCGAAGGTACTTACCAAATCGCATCGGCAGCGACCCCTTCCCGTATTTTGGCGAAAAACGATCAAGCAGCTCTCGGTTTTGGATTCTATACCGGCAGTCAGACAAAAGATCTGACCCTAATCCCTGCCGAATACGTCAAGTTGCCTGAAATCACGTTGGATCAGACGACCCTAACGCTGTCTTACAACGATACGGAAACTCACTATATCCCCGTTACGTTGAAGAACGCCGAAACGCAAGACGTTTCCGTCGCTATTTACGACGGCACTGAAGGAACCGAACAGCCGGACTGGATCACCACAGGTGATTACAACGGCAGCGAAAATCGCCTCGAAGTCGCAGCCACAGAAAATACGGTCGCAACACCTCGTACAGCACGCATCGTTCTTACCGCCACTACTTCACTGGGTACAGCC
>OHSF01000955.1_pt1 | contig 14211 bp, 7 predicted proteins | sample 1578551 | NCBI WGS metagenome assembly OHSF01 (sample SAMEA3879601, study PRJEB24766) | human gut metagenome | biome: human-associated habitat; feature: feces | place: USA | collected 1985/1987
CTCAAAGAACTGCGTGCGGACATATATGCTGACATACCAAACCACTTTTCATCAGGGAAATGACTACCGGCATTATAGATATCGATTGATTTTGCCGGGTTACGATTTCCGTTAGTAAAGAACATTTCGAGAACATTCTGATAGGTTGTCTGTTTGGCTATATCCGAACTGCCCTGTTTTGCGCGTCCGGCCCAAAGCATATTACGTTCATGTGCACCCCACAAGCCGATAGACATCGGATAATCAGCAAGGGTAGTCCATGTGGAAGGATCTCCTCCTTGCATATTAAAACCAGCATAAATATCCAATGGATTACGCCCGGGAGCAACATTCTGGAGATTAGAGAGAGAATTTAACACATTTGAACGATGCCAGTTGTAATTAAAGAAGAGTGAGGTACGTATATGCTCGCCGTTTCCGAATGTTTCTTTATTATGGCTACCAATACCACCATCAAAGGAGATACCACCGTTATCGTTTGTTCCGTCATACCAGAAGTTTTCTGCCAAATTATTTCCCTGTTCAACAAGATATTTATGAATAAATTCATGTTGAGTGCGAAGAGCGGGCAGATCAGCGCTCATGCCGTAAAACTCAGCATTATAACCTAAGCCGTCTACTCCATGATAATGAAGGAATTTAGCCAATTTTTCATTGTCAAGAGCTACTTGTTCATGCAAAGCTTGTCCCCAAGCTCCATCATTAGCGTTAATACTTGCATTAGGAATGGAAGCAACACCAGACACCCCTACACCATTTTTATGGGCAACATCTGCAAAACCGCCGGGAACCCAACCATGTGGTGAAGTCCAGTCCCCATAATGGGTTACATAAGACCATGTACTAAATACTTCGCCATCGAACACGCCATTAGGACGTGCATTCGGGCTACCTCCTGCAGCATTACCTGTCATTTGCCTCATTTAATGTCTCATTAATTTGAGTTGCAGCATTACGGAAACGCTCTTTTGGTTTCACACGAGAGATGTAAAAATTCTCATCTTCAAACAAAGGAGTACCTGGGGTCCATTCAGTCACATAACCGGGCAGACCTCCACTATTAGGCCATACCATGTAGTCTTCTTTCAATTCTTGTGCATTAGCAGAAAGAGAAAGAACTGCAATTCCGGAAAGTAAAAGTAAATTTCTTTTCATGGAATGTGTTTTTAAAGTTAAAAAAATAATTTATATAATTCACAAATTGTTTGTTAGTGATTAACATCTTATGAGACAAGAAGCTTGAAGCTGAAAGCTTCAAACTCCTTGTCGATATTTTATTGAAGCCCCACTACGTTATCTGCTTTAAGCGTAAACGTTTTGTCACTGGTTACTGAAACCATAAGATCAAACGAGATCAACACATTACCATCGTTATCAGAAGCAAGAGTCACATATCCTGAGGTTACAGGTGCCTCTGCTTCATCAATATTTACACTTGCCGGATAGCTACTGACCTGATAGGTACCGTCATAGCTACCACCGGAATATGCACCAGTTAATGTAATGGTAAGTTTTTGTCCAGATATTAGAGCGACATACACTAAAAGGTCCCTTTCGTTTTCGGCAGGTATTACAATAGTATTATCATAGTCTGTATTAGAGGAAGTATACGTCTGATCCGCCGGTAAATCAATTACCTTAACAGAAACGTCATCGGAACGAACATTGGCCACTTCTGCTATAATTGTGGCTGTTCCTGATGTTACAGCAGTAATTATACCTTTGGTATTATCTTTGTCTACTTGTGCAGCTTTCAGTATGGATGTATCAGATGATATCCATTTTACCTCATAAGGATTCGGACCGTCTGAAGTTGTCCTTGCATCGACTCCCCACTGAACAGATTGGCCGGCAAACAAAACACGTTGATTTCCTTTTTCCCACAACACACTTTTTATACCTTCGGTAATTGTTACCGGTACTTCAAGTTGTTTGCCATTAGATGTCAATATAAGTTTGGTTTCACCAATTTCCAAACCTTTAAGAATTATCAGATTACCATCATATTCACCAACTTCTATAATATTGGGATTTTCTGCTACAACTACCGGTTTGTGGTAAGCATAAGAGGCGATTGGTTCAACTCCCGTTGTGAACATGATAAAATCACCTACAGGCATCTTTATAGACTCATGACTCACTGTTATTTTGTCTACAGGATAACGGTTCTTATAATCCTGAACACTGAAAGTTGCCACAAGAACAGTATCCGAAGTAATACAATGAAATTCCGCCTCTCCTTCTTCAATACCCGCACGTACAGTTAATACGGCATCAAATCCTTGATTCTCTACAAACTCCTCATATTTTTCAGAAATGACGACTGCGCTACCGGATATTGCTTCCCAATGATATGAACTATAAGCTGCTTCAATGTCTTCAAGAGCACCGCTCTCTGTATTGATAGCAACACGTATAGTCATTTCTGAGTTTATGTCCATACTTGATTCATTTGTATAAGCAAACCATTGCGGCAAAACACTTCTATCTGGTCTGGTACCTAAATACGGCATCTCGGCAAATTTTTCACCATAGAAAGTAGCCAGAAGTTTCGGTGCCGATACTACAGTACAACTTGCAGTTTTGGCAGAGGACCCATCACCTATGGAAACAGTTATCTTTCCTTCTCCAGCGGCGCGTGGCGCAGAATAGTGTACAGCTACCAACCCTTTATCTTTATATACAGTCATCGGAATTCTAAATGGTTCAAGTCCTTCAATTGTATACTGAGGCTCAAAATCCTCAAGGAGTTCTTTAGGAGAAACAGCAAATAATACAGAATCATGGGTGATGTTATAACTATGTTTAGAAGAAATTATAGCCCCACTTTCGTCTATAGGAGTAATACCTTCCGGAAGATTTGTTGTGACGGTAACATTAGTCAGGGCATACTTACCATTCACAAGCTCTGCCTTTAGTTTTGTCTCTTTTCCTTGTGCATCTGTTACACAGACAATCGCCGTATCGCCCAACACCTTTGCCACATCTTCGTCCAATACCGTCCAAGTAATAGGTGTTTCTATACGATTACCACTCAAATTAGTAACTACAGCCGAGATTTTTATTGTATCGCCCACTCTCAAAGTGATATCCATAGGATTAAGGGTAATATATACCTCAGACGCACCATCTAGCGTTTCATCTTCATTACATCCGACAAAAACACCCATACATAAGATGGCTATCAAAAAGAATATTATGTTTCTATATAGTTTCATCTTAAAAAATTATTAAAAGTTTACCGGAATTACCAAATTATATTTATTATCTGGACTTTTTTCACCACGCTGTTCGGTAGGTACATCCCAAAATACTCGCGTACTACCCTGATTGGGTGCTCCAAGAGCCTCTTCAAGTGAAGCTATCTCAAGCGTATTATTGGTTGTTTTTACCAAAGGTATTCGGCGAAGCTGAAGTTCCAAATCAACATCTTCCATGTCACCGTTAAGATAAACAGGGAATAAACGCGGATACCCTGTACGACGGAATGTAGTCCATGCTTCCCCGCTCATCGGGAAATTAGCGATGTACTTTTGAGTGATAATTTTTTCCAGTTTCAACTCATCAGTATCTGCTTCATTCCACTTCACATCCACTTTTACACGACCTTTGATGTTATGAATTCCGTTAAACGGATCTGTATAGTCTACATCTTTTACCTCTGTCCGGTTGATATATTCGTCAATTATACTTTGATCAGTAATCCCATTTTCCTCAAAAGCCAAACGAATGCCGGATTCATAAAAGTCTTTGGCAGTTCCGCCCATCGACCAACCTCTAAGAGCACCTTCAGCACGGAGGAATAAGCACTCGACACGTTTTAAGAAAGGCTGATGCATGAATTTATATTTATCGGTTAATACCGCAAAAGGACCATACCCACTTTTTCTATCTGAAGTATTTATCTTCCTCATATCAATACCAGCACGCATACCGTATACATCAATCGGGGCCACAATACCAGAATTTTTATCTTTAATAGGACTGGGGTTTGAATCAAACCATTCTGTCAGCAATGGATTCTCAAAATGCTTAAGGATGTTTTCCAATGATGCATTCAAGCGGAGATCATTCCAAGTATTACAAATTTTCCACAAACAGCACACAGTCTCACCGGCTGGGTAGTAAGCTATATCTTTATCGTCATGTTCGGTAAGCACACCTATCTCATCAGCCACAGCTTCTTCGGCTTTTTGTTGAGCCTTGCCTGCGTCATATTTCACTATATTCATTGCCATACGAAGTTTGATGCTATTAGCAAACTTCACCCAACGCCGCCAATCGCCATAAGAAATGTTCTTACCATTGCTATCCTCTATTTTCTCTAATTCTGTTTGCGAAGGCTTCCGCTCTTTTAGGATAACAATAGCTTCATCCAAATCATTAAAAATCTTGTCATAAATATCAGCCCCTTTCTCATAAGCCAACGGCGGAATGCGTTTTACATTACGCCAATCTGTGAAAGGAGCAGCACCATAGAAGTCAACAATTTCATGACCGGCATATGCTTGGATAATCAGAGCTACAGCACGCCATTCGGGCTTTCCAAGCTCTGTAGCATGTAAAATAGCATTCACCGATTGTGTGAAAATTTGATTGCTATTTGCACCACCCAAATAGTCATTAGGATACGTATATAAAGTAGGTAACGGCCCTCCAAATGTAAAAGTACCTTTTGAAGTAGTCCAATACCCGGAATAGTTATCAATATTATTAGCACGACCATATTGATAGTCATGAGGTTCCCAATTACCACCCGGTTCATGCGAATAATTAATCATAAAAGGGATAGCACCACGAAGTTCTTTTTCAAGAACCGTAATGTCAGTAGCTCCTGCACCTTCCTCATTGGTATTATCCATCTCTTCCTGTCTGCCTATCATCCATGGGTATTCTTCCGGAAACTGATCACCGCAACTGATAAATATACCCGTTGACAATAAAGACCCGGCAATGAGAGCAATCGAACATATTATTTTCTTCATTTTCATAATTTATTAAGGAGATATGCTTTATTTTAAAAGTTAAATTTTAGAGTCAATGCATAACTACGTGTAGTAGGCAATGAATAGCAGTCGATGCCGGAAAAACCGTTAGCAGCCGATACAGAAATATCCGGATCTACCGGTGAATCTTTATAGATAAAGAATGCATTCTTTACAGAAAACTGTGCTGTCAATCCTCGATTCTTACCAAATAAGTTGTTGAAATTATAACTCAAGGAAATATCACGTACACGGAAATTGGTAGCGTTATAAACATAATCCTCCATCGGGGAAGCACCAATGGTCATGTAATAATTCTCAACGGAGACTTTGTTTCCGGAACCATCAGGAAGCTCTTTAAGAATATATTCTTTACCGTTTTGTGTAACGCGTTCACCATTTAAACGTTCTTGAGCCGAACGTTCTGAAAGGCCAAACAAATCAAGATCTGGTTCTGTTAAAGACATTACCTTACCACCTACACGTCCATCAATAAGAAAATATAAAGTAAGATTCTTCCAAGAAAGGGTGTTATTCCATCCGAGAGTGACAGGAGAAGCCGTATTGCCTACATAAGTTTTATACTCACCGGATTCCATTTGAGGCACAGCAGTTTCATAATCGTCAGCTCCACTGATTTTTATGTGTCCATTTTCATCACGGACAAAGGAATTAACATAAATATCTCCATAGCGACCTCCTTCGATATATTTAACTTTAAACGCATTGGTTCCCATTTCTACAATGTAAGGTGTCCCGCTTTCTGTTTTATAAGTTTCTAAGATTCGATTGTCGTTCCAAGCAATATTAAATCCCGTTTGCCAACGCCAATCACGACCAATATTCCAGCGATATGCCGCAGAAAACTCAAGGCCATAATTACGGATCTTACCTGTATTTACAGGCTTAGATTCCCCATTGGCTGTAGTGACATTAAGGAACTGATTACGAAGAACAGAATTATAATATGTAAGATCGAAATTAAATTTATTATCGAACATCCATACATCAACACCTGTTTCAAATGAAGTTGTAGTCTCCGGTTTCGGATCATCAAATAATGGTGGACGAGTATTTACAGTACCATTACTGAAATCATAACTTTGCCGAGCAAAAAGAGTATTAGGAATCGGATTACCTACCACAGACCAACTGCCACGCCACTTCAATTGATTGAGCCAATCTAATTTCGGTAAAAACTTATCAATAAGTATATTGATACCAGCTGAATAGTAATCAAAAGAACTGTATCCACTCCCTTGAGTAAATTGTTGAAATGATTGTGACCAATCTACGCGATAACTACCGTCAAGGTATACCCTATCGAACAACCCGATAGAAGCTGTTGCGAAAAGAGCAGTACTCCAGTCGGAATAGTTCCAACTATCATAGGCAGATGTTGCACTACCATTGGGATTAGTGGGACGACTTTTCTTGCTGTTTTGAGGAACGAATGCATTAGGTAAACCACAAGTATCAATATTGGTAGTAATGGATGTATTGCGACTATAGTGTCGAGTAAAACTGGTACCCACTGCCGCATTGATATCAATTTTATCATCAAAGCGGTCATTGTAAGAAACCATATGGTCGTTATAAATGTCACTTGTACGTGAGTCACTGGAATAATACTTGCCACCTACATAATCAAAACCTGTACGATTCATTCCGGCATATTCTTCATTTAGATTATTTTGAAGTACATAGTCGATACTGAGACGTGTTTGATATTTGATGTTTTTCCAGATTTTGGCCTCCAAAGTGATGTTACCCATCAAGCGATCGCGTTTCAACACATCGTTATACATATTAGCCACCCAATATGGATTATTTAGATATTGGTCGTACCAATACCACGTTTGTACTGGCTGTCCGACTAATTTGGGATTTCCTTTTGTCGGATTACTAACAATATCGTCTGCCATCGTACCGGCATGTTGATAATTATGTTTAAAATAGCGCATGTCAATATCTGCCGGAGTACGATATAGTGGATAAAGAGTGCTCAAAGCCTTTCCAACTACTGGAGCATTGTTTGTTTTTTGATGTATCCAATTAAGACTTGTACTGATATTAACGCGTTTGTCAAACAAAGAGAATATTTCCTTGAACATCACATTATTACGTCGGAAATCGTTATTGGGAATCTGTCCGGTTTGATATGTGTTATTGTAAGAGAAATACGTACGGGAATTTTCTGTACCGCCGCTAAGTGTTATACCGTTATTAAGTGTAACACCTAAATTAAAAAAATCTTTTACTGCATTACGAGCAGAACTCATCAGATAAGGTGCAGATGCCAGCTCATCTGCCGAACGTGTACCGATCTCAGGTCCCCATGCCGACCATTGATTATTGTCGCTAAGACCAAAAGTTTGCTGGGTTTGAGGATACATTGCCATTGTTTCAACAGAAGTACTGCTGGAAATATCCACTTTAACAGTGCCAGAAACACCCGATTTCGTTGTAATAACAATTACACCATTATTGGCAGCACTACCATAAAGCGCAGCAGCATTCGGCCCTTTAAGAATGGTCATGTTTTCAATATCTCCAGGGTTAATAGTAGATAGAAGGTCATCTCCACTACGTCCACCACCATAAGCGATACCGTCGGTTACTTGACTTCCCATACCGTCTTGCATAGGTACACCGTCAATTACAATTAACGGTTGATTGGTTCCGAGAATAGAGGTGGAACCGCGAAGCACTATTTTAGAAGCTCCACCGCCCGCACCGGTATTGTTAGGAGTAATGGTAAGACCTGCACTCTTGCCTTGAAGTGAATTAATAAAATTTGTTTCTTTAATACGAGTTACTTCATCGTTTTTGATAGTTTGTGCAGCATAAGTTAGAGTTTTGGCTTCACGGGTAATACCCATAGCTGTAACAACCACTTCGTTCAGAACTTGGGCATCTTCTTTTAGAATAATATTAAAAGAAGTGGCACCAGATATTGATAATGTTGCTTTTTGATAACCAATATAACTGAATTCGAGTATGGCATTGTCATTGGGAATTTCGATAGAGTAATTTCCATCGATATCAGTAATGGTTCCTGTGGTAGTTCCTTTTACCAATACACTTACACCAATCAGAGGTTCTCCAAATTCATCAGAGATCAAACCTTTAATGATACGTTTGTTTGATTGGGTTGTTTCATTTACCACATCAACATCTTTAGAGGAATAGAGTACCAGATAGTTGTCCTTTATAGTAAATTTTGCATTTGTGTTTTTCAGCAAGTTTTTCATGACAGAAGATAATTTCTGATAATCTACTTTCACTGATACAATTTGGTCGGGATTTACATCTTTTGTATTGTAAACAATACGCAATGAAGTTTGACGACCAATCTCATTTAAAACTTTACTTAAAGGAACATTGGAAAAATCCAAACTTATGGCTACATCATTTTGCGCTGTAGCATGCATAGAGAGTGGAACAAAAAGAAATAGGGAAAACAACAAGAGTTCGATCTTGTACTTTAGATTTTTTTTCATTTAGCATTTTTTTATGTTAACAAAATACTGGTTACTTTAGCTGTAAATGTGCACTTTGCATCAAATACAAATTCTTTTCCATTAGCTTTTTTTGTTCATGTTCTTCATTAATTCTATATAAAACAACATATATTAATTTTAATTCTTATTTTAAGGCTATCTATTAATATTACAATTCAAGCGTAAGTCTTACTAAATAAAAAAAGTATTTTATTGTGTTTTTTTTATTTAAGCTTAATAATTCATGGATAATAGACCTTAATTAAATAAGAGGATAAGTTTCTATATTACATGAAGCTTATTTCATACCTACAAAACATCCGGATGTTTTGTACTACAACATCCCCATGTTTTCATGCAAAACATGGGGATGTTCTTGGGGTAAAACTATATACTTTGATTTAGCTTAAATATATATGGTATAAATAGAGTAGTATTGTCTCTCTTTGGTGGCTATATTACCTTACAGTAAAGCCCTCTATAAACGATTGTACGATTATAGAAGGCTTATAATCTTGATATATTCTATTGCTAACAAGAATTTACACTGTAAGCAATATATAGTTACTTATTTTTTGTTTTAATTACACGTGGGTATTCCCCAAGATGTATTAGGCTTGTCACCCATTTCCAAAATCAGTTCACCGCCTTTTAGTAATTCGGAAGCCGGAAAGAAGAATTCATTCAGTACTTTACCATTTAGCATGGCACTTTGAACATATTTATTTTTTCTGGAAACGTTCTTTGCTTCGATTGTAAATGTTTTGCCACGATTATAACGTTCTCCCAAGTCGATAATGACTTTCTCATAAAGCGGGCTGGCTATTTCGTAGATCGGATCGATGCGGCATCCGCCATCTGTCTGGAACAGACCTAAGGCGGCCATTACAAACCATGAGCTCATTTGCCCTTGGTCTTCGTCACCTAAGTAAGCATTGGCGATGCCTGTTCCATAGTACTTATCAATGATGGATCGTGACCATTTTTGCGTGAGCCAAGGCTTCTTCGCCCAATTGAACAAGAAGGCAAAATGCATAGACTGTTGATTACCCTGTACTACAGGATAGTCCCAATACTGATCGTTCGGTGCATTGTACCTCCAAGGTTCACTGGCTTCAAAGCCCCAGTTCAGACGATCGATAAAAGTTTCTTCACCGATTGTTTCTATTAATGCCGGAACATCTTGGGGGACAAAAAAACTGAGTTGCCAGGAATTACCTTCTACATAATGATGATCACGTCCGCTTTGGAAGGGATCAAAATCAGGGATAAACTGCCTTGTCGTATCGCGCATGTGTGCATATCCGTTTTGGGGATTAATGGCATTTTTCCACCAACTTCCACGGTCATTGAATATATCGTACTCGGTATATTTTCCTAATGCTTTTGCCATTTGTCCTACCGTCCAGTCATCATATGAGTATTCCATTGTATTGGAGAAACGTCCCTTTTCGATGGGTACATATTTATATTTAAGGTAAGGCAGCAAATCACGGTTACCGGCAAATCCGCCGGCAACACGGGTAGCAGGCGTAGTTTGCATTTTTTTTATCGCTTCAAATGCTTTTTCGACATCATAGTCCCGGATGCCCATTTGATACGCAGAGACTATTAATGGTATTTCGTGCTCTGCCACCATTACGGGGATATACTCCATGCCGGCGGGGCCCTTTGCCAGCCAACCGTTGGAATCGTACATGGCCAGTTGTGAATTTACCCATTTGGAGGTCCATTCGGGAGTTACCAGGTTCCAGAATAGATTGAGATTCCAAAATGAATTCCAGAATGCATCACAACCTAAGGCGACATGATCCGGGTTAGTAAACTTACGTACTTTTTCATCCGGGGACATCCACTCTCCGTTTATATCGCTCCACATATTGCGGCAAAGTGCACGGAACATATTTGTGTAGAAACGTACTTTTTCGATCCGGTCATTGGATGTGATGGTCAGACGATTCAGAATCTCGTTCCATACATCTTTCTGGTTTTGTACAACTGCATTGAAATCCCAGCCAAATTTGTCGCTTATCTCTTTTTGCAGATTTTCTGAGGCATTGGCTATGCTGACCAAAGAGATGCCAGTACGGACTTGGACTACGGGATGCTTTTTCGTATCGAATTCGACATATAATCCGGCGTCTTTTAAATTCTTTCCTGTTATCTGTTTTGAGTCCAGTACCTGATCGTTTTTCCAGCCACCGGTTTTCTTTATGGGGGCATCGAATTCAATGACGAAATTTACAACATACTCCTGATCGGCGTCACCACTCCATACCTGTGGGGAAAACTGATGGCAGAATCCTTCTATTCTGTAGTCGCTTACCTGCTTCATTTCTACTTCACGCAGATTGTAATCATACTCAGCCTGAATATGTAAATCAATCATAACCCGGCCGTCTTTATCTTTCGGGAAAGTATATTTCTGGAAACTGGCTCTTTCTGTAGCCGTCACTTCTGCAAGAATCTTTGTATCGGTAAGGAATACTTTATAGTAGCCTAAAGGGGCTTCTTCCGTCCGTTTATCAATGCGTGAACGATAGCCTTCATCGGGACAGAATTGATCACCTACTGTTGTGAACAGTTTTCCATTGGTCGGCATCATGCCTAATCCTCCCATGGTCCACTCGTGAATATGGCTGAAGCAACCCAATGTTTCAAAAGTGGGTTGATAACCGGCCTGCCATCCCATATTCTGGTTGTCCGGGCTCAGTTTTACCATGCTGAAAGGCATCCATGGGCCGGGAGCTATCATCCATCGGGAGTGTGCAGTGCCTATTTTGGTGTCTACATAGTCCGCCAGTGTCTGTAGAGCCTGGGGGGAACGCAATACGATACCCTTTTCTATCAACTCATTGTTTACCAACACTTGATACATACTTTTCCTGTTTTTTTTAACAGCAGGCATAGGAGCTTCGAAAATAGACCGTGAGGTATCCAGCTTAGCAGCAAATATATCCGTGCCGTCCAGCTTCACTGTTAACTGTGGGGTACCGTTCAGGTGTTCCACATCAATTAAAAGCGGTTGTACTCTTTTGCCTTCCAGTTCTGTTTCATAAGCAGCAGGTGCTACATTGCGTAGAAAAGCGTATTTGTTATTGTCCCCTAATGTAACACGATCCGATCCTTCCAGTAAGATTTGGTCGAATACGATCCAACCACCTTCGAGCACAGAGATAGTAACAATATTACCGCCTTCTTTCAGGTCGGCAGTAGAAAAAGGAAATTCCAGAATCTGTTCTTTGGCATTTTGTACATTGCCTTCCAGTGCCTCTTCGGAATGGCCTTTGATCTCGAATTTCTTTTCTATAGAATTAATTGTGACTTTTACCACCGAGCGATTCGGATTTGAATCTACCAGATCGATAATCAATTTGCATTGTCCGTTTTTAGGTTTTTGGGAGATATTGAACAGAATGTTTGCATCATGTGTTCTCCAACCGGAAGTCCTCCAAGTACCTCCCCAAGTATCATCCGGTCCGGGCATCACATATGGGAAATCTGTTTTATCAGAAGAAGTCCCGATCAGAAAGAACCGGTCTTCATACCCGAAATCGTTAGCTAAAAATTTCTTATAATCAGAGGGGCCTAATGCCAGTTCGGAACCGGAATTATCTCCGTTGCCAATTGTCCATATTATTTTGGCTGTGGCTGTAAAGGTGGAGAAGTAAACCGATAGAAAAAGGAATAATAGCTTTCTGCTCATAGTTGCACTTTCTTTAATTTATGATTTTATTGGATAAGGCTTGCTGCATCTATCTGTTGCAATGCAAAAGTATATGCTCCTAATGCAATGGCTTTATTGGCACCCAATGAGGATACAATTACCCCGATACGTTTATTGCAATCATATAGAACCTTTTTGTCGGTAGAAGGCACTTGGATATGGACGGCTCTGTTTTCCATAAACCTCCTGTAATCGTTCGCGTCCTCCAGATTGCAGACATCCATCTGTAAACAGGGAAATTCCTGCCCTGCAAAAGTGGAGACGGATTGTTTCATCTCTCTCATTATACCCGGCAGAATGTATTTAGCGGCTCCCGCTATGCCGCCACCGATTACTACCAACCCATCGACAATGTGAAGCGCTTGGGTAATGGCTGCTCCGGCCATTTCGCCTAATTCTTCAAAGCTTCTCACGGCCGCCTCACGATTTCCGGAATGCAGGCCTTCTGCAATATCGTAGATATCTTTAGGAGTCAACTTTGAAGCATCTTCACCGCTAAGTTCGGTATATACCCGGCGGACGGCTCTGATACTTACACTTTCTTCTGCTATCAATCCGGGATATTTTTTATTGCGCATGATCCATACGTCACCACCACATCCGTTGTCGCCCGTCAGCAGGCGATTGTCGATAACCACTCCTGCACCGAACCCTGTTCCCAAAGTGATTCCCAATAAGTTTTTATATCTTTTAGGACTACCGACGGCAGCAAGTTTTTCGTTTATGGCAGGTAATGCACCGGCCAAATAAGTTACCATCATTATTAATAAAAACGGGGATTTTAAATTTCTCTTCCAGATATGGTCCTAAAGCTATTCCTCCCCGGAAAGCCGGGAAGTTGGGCAAATCTCCAATGATCCCGTTTTTATAATCGGCAGGCCCCGGAAAAGCAAAGCTAATTGCAACCGGGGTGTCTTCCAACTGATCTTTAACCAAGCTAAACCCTTTTAGCAATGCAGACAAACATTTATCCAGGTTATCAGAAGCAGCCGGAAGACAGACCGGAGTTACAATTTCTTTACATTCTCGAATGGCAGAGAATACAAAATTGGTACCCCCTGCATCCAGAGTCAGTACAATACGCTGATCATGTTTATACATATGATAATAGAATTAAGTTAACCTTACGTTTTTATCAGAATCTCACATAAGCTTTAATAGTCGCACATTCTTTACCGGCAGACTTGCCATAAGGGGAAATGATGTATTCGTTTACATTTGCCGGAATGATAAATGTTTCGGCATAATGAACCACAAATGGCTTAAACGCTCCGTTGGGACTTTCGATGATGGCTTCTTCGCCTTCTATCAGATTCAAGACATTCACACTGTTGTTCGTATGGTGTGTCACAGGTTTGGTAAACCAGTGGCGGCGGGTTTCGATGAATTCATTCGGGTGCAGCCCTGTTCTTTCTTCTCTCCAGCCGTCTCCTTCGGAAATCTTTGTCAGATGGTTGGCCAAATGCTGTTTGACATATTCCGTATCACGTTTCCAGTCGATAACTTCTTTTCCTCTTTCTACGTTTATGGGGCGTGGTTTTCCATCTAATCCTAAACGCTGCCAGTCCCATAACTTGAAAGTAAACAGGTTAGGAGTAGAACTGATTTCAAGTACCAATGCTTCTGAGCCGGAACAATGTACGGTTCCGCCCGGAATCAGATAATGATCGTGTTTCTTTGCGGGCAGTTTATTCACGTACTTCTCCGTATTGAATACTATTTCTCCTTTTTGGGCTTTCCGCAAGTCTTCAATCATTTCATTTTTATCGATACCCGTCTTCAAACCGAGGTAAACGGTAGCACCTTCTTTGGCATCCAATAGATAATAGCTTTCATCCTGTGTGTAGTACATGCCAAAGTTTTCGCGAATGAATTGTGTCGTGGGATGTACCTGTACACTTAGATTACCGCCACCTACCGTATCGAGAAAGTCGAAACGGATGGGAAAGTCTTTTCCGAAACGCGCTTCTACCGGCTCACCCAACAATTCTCTTGT
>OHSF01000969.1_pt1 | contig 14021 bp, 10 predicted proteins | sample 1578551 | NCBI WGS metagenome assembly OHSF01 (sample SAMEA3879601, study PRJEB24766) | human gut metagenome | biome: human-associated habitat; feature: feces | place: USA | collected 1985/1987
TATCATTTCTTTTCGAATCACGTCAATCACCTCTCGTCACTTTCTAGTCAATCTATTCCTTTTGGTATTTTTAATTATACCACACTTCAAATCCCATGTACATCATTTTCCACAATATTTTTTACTGATTTTACATATTTTTGACACATTGCACAAATTGATAAAATTTTATCTACAATTCGTTTTTTCTGTCGAAAAGATTTTTCCCCAAAAGAATTTGCAAATTAATTTCATACGGGTATAATGAAACAAACAGAATAATTCATAAAACAGGCAGGTATCAATAAATGTATAAAATCAATTTCAACCAGCCGCTGCACATCCATTTCATCGGAATCGGCGGCATCAGCATGAGTGGTCTTGCTGAGATACTTTTAGAAGAACATTTTGCCATCTCAGGATCCGACGCAAAAGAATCCGAACTGACCAGACATTTAGAGCACATGGGTGCCCGTATTTTTTACGGTCAGAAGGCTGAAAATCTTACCGACGGCATTGATCTTATCGTCTACACCGCTGCTATCCGGGAAGACAATCCGGAATACGCGGCCGCAAAGGAGCGCAGCATCCCAATGTTAAGCCGCGCAGAACTGCTTGGTCAGATTATGGACAATTACAACAATTCCATCGCCGTTGCCGGTACCCACGGAAAGACGACGACCACATCCATGATCAGCCAGATTCTTCTCGCAGCAAAGGCTGATCCTACCATTTCCGTCGGTGGAATCTTAAAAGCCATTGAAGGAAATATAAAAGTAGGCAAGTCCGATATTTTTGTATCCGAAGCGTGTGAATATACCAACAGTTTTCTCCATTTTTATCCACGATACAGTGTTATTTTAAACGTGGAAGCGGAACACCTTGACTTCTTTAAAGATATTCAGGACATCCGCAATTCATTCCGAAAATTTGCAGGAAATACAAAAAAAGACGGTGCGATCATTATAAACGGAGAGATTGAAAACTACACAGAGCTCACCAGCGGCTTAGATCCGCAGGTAATCACTTTCGGACTGAATGACTCCTGTGACTATTATCCTTCTGATATTACCTTTGACAAAACAGCATGCGCTTCCTTTACGGCAATGCATCACGGTACCCCGGTCATGGATGTAAAACTTCACGTTCCGGGCATGCACAACGTATCAAATGCACTTGCAGCAATCGCACTCTCGCTTGATCTTGGCATTTCAACGGATGCGATTCTTGCCGGATTATCCGCTTTCGGAGGTGCAGACCGCCGTTTCCAGTACAAAGGATGTGTGGACGGGGTTACTATCATTGATGATTACGCACATCATCCGACAGAGATCCGTGCAACATTAACCGCAGCCAAAAATTATCCACACAAGCGCCTGGTCTTGGCTTTCCAGCCACACACCTATTCCAGGACAAAAGCATTTTTAGATGATTTTGCAGATGTACTGTCCATGGCAGACGTGGTCATTCTTGCTGATATCTATGCTGCCCGTGAGAAAAATACTTACGGCATCAGTTCGAGGGATATCCTTGCAAAATTAAAGGAAAAAGGAACAGAATGCTATTATTTTCCTTCCTTTGAAGAGATCGAGAAATTTTTACTGAAAAATTGTATAAACGGTGATCTGTTGATAACTATGGGGGCCGGAGATATCGTAAACGTGGGTGAACATCTTCTTGGTCGATAAGTTATCCACATTATCCACATTCGATTGGGGAAAACTTCAACCATCGAATGTGGATTTTTTTTGTTAACATAACACATATCCATTTTCGGATTCCGTTTTCTTTTATGTCCCTTATTTTCTGTATTCCGGCACAGTTGCCATAACTTCCGTTTTTATGAATCCACTTTTTTATCCACATTATCCACATTCCCCGCAACCCTTGATTTTACAGCGTTTGTATTCAAAAATGTTCTTCTCTTTTTTCTTTTCCTATGCTATAATTTGTGGCGCAGCAAATATTTATACTTATACTTTTAGAATATTATCGAAAGAGGGTTTCCTTCATGGCTAAAATACTAATCCACAGTGACAGTGCATCTTCTGCCACGAGTGTATCGAATATTTTTATTGATGAATATATGTCTGACGCAAACGGGGAATTTGTAAAGATCTACCTGTACCTGCTACGTCTGATGAATGCCCCGGATTCCGCTTTTTCGATTTCTTCGATTGCAGATAAATTTGAACACACGGAAAAGGATGTCAAACGCGCCCTAAGTTACTGGGAACGTATGCATCTTTTACGGTTAGAATATGATACTGAGCACAACCTGACCGGTATCTGCCTGATTGATTCTGCATCCAGGGATAAAACCGGCACAGGCGATGATTTTCCGGAAAATGAAACGGCTGCGGAAACACCTGAAGCAGACAGTGTCTCCTCTTTAGAAGACACATATCATTCCCCGGATGACGGCATTTCTTCGGTAAATACAGAATCCTTCCCGCCAAAAAGGGATTACACCCGCGATGAATTAAAACAGTTTCAGGAAAATGACCAGATTGCGGAACTTCTTTTTGTCGCGGAACGTTATCTTGGACGCCCTCTCAGCCAGACGGATATGAATACTTTTATTTATTTATATGATGAGCTTTCATTTTCATCGGATCTGATCGCATATCTGGTGGAATATTGTGTCAGCAAAAACCACACCGCTATCCGCTACATCGAAGCCACGGCGCTAAAATGGGCAGAAAGCGGCATCCGGACGGTAACCGCTGCCAAACAGGAGGCAAAGATCCACAGTCCGGCTTACTATGCGGTAATGCGCTCCTTTGGCATTACAGGAAGAAATCTGGTTCCATCCGAGACAGACTATATTGAAAAATGGCGTTCCGAATATGGTTTTTCGATCGATATCATCTGTGCGGCATGTCAGCAGACCATCCAGAGCATCCACCAGCCGAGTTTTCCTTACACTGACAAAATGCTCTCGAACTGGCGTAAATTAAACGTACATACCATGGAAGATGTAAAACGTTTAAATCTTGAACATAAAGAACGCACCAAAGCATCGGCACAGGAGGCTGCCGGTCCGAAAAACAAGTTTACAAGCATCGGGCAGCGCTCCTATGAATATGATGAGCTTGAAAAAATGTTACTGACAACCAATTCAAAACATTGATACCATAGAGTAGTGTGAAAACATTGTCTTCATACTAAAACAGGCAAAAATGGAGATTAGGATAAGAACATGCCTCTGACAAATTCACAATACGATGAGATTATACGGGCATATGATGCCCGACAGTTAAAAAATGAACATGACAGGGAAGAACGGACCCGTTATGCCTACATCAAGATCCCACGTCTCCGTGAGATCGATGATGCCATTGCGACCTGCTCCGTTGCACAGGCAAAAAAGCTCTTAGACGGTGATACCATGGCTCTTAATACCCTGAAAGAACAGATTGCCTCCTACCGCAGTGAAAAAAAGGATCTTCTGAAAAAAGCAGGGTTTTCTGCTGATTATCTGGAGACTTCTTACAAATGCCCGGATTGTAAGGACACCGGTTTTATCGACGGGAAACGCTGCCACTGTTTTACACAGGCTGCGATCGATTTAGTCTATACCCAGTCGAATTTAAAAAGCATCCTGCTCCGTGAGAATTTTTCCACATTTTCTTTTGACTATTATTCTGATAAAGACATAAATCCTGCAACCGGGTTATCATCTTTGGCAACAGCAAAAGATGCCGTTGCGAAATGTCATGATTTTATTGATCACTTTGATGATACATTTTCCAATCTGTACTTTTACGGAGATACCGGCATCGGCAAAACGTTTCTGTCAAACTGTGTTGCAAAAGAGCTGATGGATCACGGTCATTCTGTAATTTACTTTACGGCGTTCCAATTATTTGATATATTAAGCAAGGGTGTATTTGCAAAAGATGAGGAAGCGATTGCCGCAAATGAAAATATTTTTACCTGCGATCTTCTGATCATCGATGATCTCGGCACAGAGCTTACAAATTCTTTTACGACTTCCCAGTTGTTTTTGTGCTTAAACGAAAGGATCCTGCACCGGAAATCAACCATCATTTCCACAAACCTCGGATTGTCCCAGCTTACCGATCTGTATTCGGAGCGAATCTTATCAAGAATTATGGACAATTATGTTCTGATCAAATTATTCGGGGAAGATATCCGGATGCAGAAACGAAGACGCTGATGTTCTATAAACACAAAATACATTTTCTGCCTTCAATTAGAGCAATCTATTGAAATACATGTAAACAAATTTTTATGGAGGAACCATTCAATGCCAAACGATGAAAGAAACCTGGAAACCTTACCTGATGGAGCACTCGGTCTGATCCCGCTTGAGAGCTGCAAAGAGCTTGGTCTGAAAGTAGACAAGTACCTGGTCGGCTGGAGAGAAAAAAGACAGCATCAGCATGCATCTGATCTTGCCTTTAAAGATTACCGCCGCGATTCCTACATCATCTCTACCGCTGTTCCGCGTTTTGGAACCGGCGAAGCAAAAGGTGTGATCAAAGAGTCTGTCCGTGGATACGATCTGTACCTGATGGTCGATGTGACAAATTACAGCCTTACCTACTCCGTATGCGGCCATGAGAACCACATGTCACCGGATGACCATTATCAGGATCTGAAGAGAATTTTCGCAGCCGTTTGCGGTAAAGCAAGACGTATCACCGTCATCATTCCTTTCTTATATGAAAGCCGTCAGCACAAACGTACTTCCCGCGAATCTTTAGATTGTGCTTTAGCATTACAGGAACTGACTGCAATGGGTGTAGATAACATCATCACATTTGATGCACATGACCCGCGTGTACAGAATGCGATCCCGTTAAAAGGCTTCGAGACCGTACAGCCTGCTTACCAGTTTGTAAAAGGTATCTTACGCGAAGTAACCGACTTAAAGATCGATTCCGATCATATGATGGTAATCAGCCCGGATGAAGGTGGTACCAACCGTGCTGTATATCTTGCAAGCGTTCTCGGATTAGATGTCGGTATGTTCTATAAGAGACGTGATTACAGCCGTATCGTAGACGGACGCAACCCGATCGTTGCGCATGAGTTTTTAGGTTCCTCCGTAGAGGGAAAAGATGTTATCATCATCGATGATATGATTTCTTCCGGTGAAAGTATGATCGATGTTGCAACAGAGTTAAAGAAACGTAAAGCAAACCGTATCTTCGTCGTTGCAACTTTCGGACTCTTCACAAACGGTTTAGATAAATTTGATCAGGCAGTTGCAGATGGAACGATCTACAAAGTCGTTACCACAAACCTTACCTATCAGACACCGGAACTCTTATCCAAACCATATTACATCAGCTGTGATATGAGCAAATACATCGCTTATATCATTGATACCTTAAACCATGATTCTTCCATCAGCGATCTGTTAAACCCGTATGACAGAATCGAACGTCTGGTATCTAAATACAAGGCAGAGCAGAAATAATTCATTCTGAAATATCAAAAAAGCCGGTACTTTTTCGTGCCGGCTTTTCTTATACAATGGAATGCATGTCTATAAACATTCTGGCATCAAAAAAAGAAACCATCATACACTTTTGTATAACGGTTTCTTCTTATCTCATTTCTATGTAAGTCCGTCTGGCAAACGCTCCTAAAACAGATCAACTCTTCCTGCAAACTTCTGGTTGATCACATAGTACGCTGCAAATTCTTCCGGTTTTAAATATACCTGAAGGCTCTTGATGGATGATGCTCTGTGACCATCTGCAACAAACTCATTTTTTGCTTTCTCAATCACATCTGCAACAATCGCTTCATTCCCCTGATACTGGATAAATACTTCCGGTTTTAATTCTTCTTTTGCTGCCTTTGCTGCTTTCTTTGCTGCTCTTGACGGTTTCTTTTCTCTTGCCGGTTTTGCTGTTTCTTTTGTCTCAGCTGCTGTATCTTTGACTGTCTCAGTCTTTGCTGCTGCTTTTTCTTCTACAGCTTCTTTGACTGCTGCTGTCTTTTCTGTTACTGCTGCTTTTACTTCAGATGCAGACTCTTTGACTGCTGTCTTCACATCCTGTGCTGCATTTTTTGCTGCCTGTAAAACATCACTGGCCTTCTCATTTGTCTTAGGCTCTGCTTCCTTTACCTGATTTGTCTTTTCTGCTTTGATTGCATTATTTTTTGCTACAGTTCCTTTTGCCATAATGAATTCCCTCCTCAACAAAACTTACTCACAAACTAAAAACTTCTCCATTGCGTCTAATGCTTCTTCTTCATCGCTTCCTTCAGCGACAATATTCACTGTCATACCCTTTGAAGGATTAAATGCCATGATTCCCATGATACTCTTTGCATTGATCCGGCGGTTATTGCTCTCAAGGATAATCTCACTGTCATAGCGGCAAGCCACCTGAACCAGTTCTGCAATTGGATTATCATGTTCTTTTGAAACATTCGAAACCACTACTTCTTTTCTGCTCATATTCATCCTCTTCCTCTTTTCAAGTACTTCTCAAAATATAACCCATTCGACTTTAATTTGCAATACGTCTCACTTAAATCTGTTAAAGTTCAACGAACTATTCTATGGAAGCACTGTTTTTTTATGCAGTTTTCTCTTTTTTTCATGTATTTATATTGGAAATGTATCTGTAAAACCTGCCTTTTTCTGCATTTGCTTTATTTCAGATATGTGAAGAAAACATTTCCTGCTCCTTTAAACACTTCATCTGCTTCCGTTATACTCTGTTTAAAATTGTTTCCGGATGAAGAATCAAAAATAATGACATTATTGGCATCATATCCTACCACCAGAACCGCTTCATTGCTTCCCGTCATTGCAAATACCGGATTACCGCAGCTTACATAGTAAAGGACTTCTTCCACACTGCACCCGGTCAGATCTAAAATTCTTGCATCTTTCATTGTATTGCTCAAAATATTCTTCGGTGTCTCACCGCCTGCAATCAATGCACTGACACTGATATTAATTCCTTCTTTCTCAAGCATTGCATTGATACACTGAGCAATGCTGCCGGAAGAAGCATCTTCCGCGCCGACTGCGATATCAGAGAGTGCCGGTTTGATTGCATCTCTGGAACGTTTCCAGATATACTCCTGATCCTCGCCTACTACGACTCCCATCTTTTCATTTGCCTTTGTGATCGCACCTGCCACCTGATCTGTGGTATAAACCACATCACCTTTTACATAAACATAATATTTTCCGTTACCACCCTTATCTTCAAGTGTGAGCGTGCGATCCTGCTCTAATATGGTTTCTCTCGGAGTCAGCAGTCTTGGAGCCTTTTCCCCCACATTTTCCGGCAAAGATATTTCAAACCGGGTCTCTTTACTGTCAGAACTGCTGCTTACAATGGAAACTATTTTATTTCCATCTCCCTCCCGGTTCATGATCATATCCTGATCTGCGTCCACATACGCCGTACCATTATACTGAATACGGTTTAAGTACATAGTGTAATCTTCAATATCAACCCCGGAAACATAATATCCATTTTTTTCGTATGTCTTTAAAACGGACGGCGTATCGGATGAAACATCTAAAATTTTAATCTGATACATCGGGAAGATTACATTTCCCGCAGCCTCCGTTGATACATCTGCCGCATTCGCTACGCCATATACAAAATCGTCTCCCATAAATCCAAGCGGTTTTACATACTTTCCACTGCCTTCTGTTATGGTAAATGTTTTTTCACTGGAAAAGTTGATGAGCGAAATCGTATCACTCTGTCCGTTCTGGCTGTCTTTCGTCCATGCAAAATAACGGTCGGATTCTGAAACCGCATATATTTCTTTATCCAGTCCCTTGATCAGCTCTTTCATTTCCAATGTACTAAGATCGATTCCATACACACTGCCATCGACCATCAGATATAATTCTCCGCCCTCAGTCACATACATCATCTGACCAAGTTCGGATTTCATGACCTCGTATGCCTTATCCGAAGATATGAATGCAAGTTCCTCATTTGTGTTTGAAAGACTGTCATAACGATTGACCTCAATTCCCACTTCCCCCTCATGGTTTCCGCGGTTCATATAGCCATATACGATATAATCAAGGCTTCCCGCCTCATCGATCCTGACAATTTTGATATCATGTTCCCCATAATTTTCACGGTTGTCAATTCCTTCATATCCACGGAAACTGAACACTTTTGCGAGTGTATTCTCCGTCTCATTGTAACTCCAGAGTTCGCCCTCCTGTACAAAAGCGACCGTGGTTCCCGTCTCATTCGCCTGATACTCCACATTTCCGGAGCGTATCCCAAGCTCAATATAATTGTCAAAAAAGCTTGCATTTTCCCCGCGGAAAATCTGATTCATCCGGCGTTCAAAATTGAGCAGATACATCCGGCTGCTTGTATAGCGCACTCTGTAATATTCTTCTACATTATAATATTCACTCTCGCCACCCTCACCGATACTCGTCACAACATAATCCAGCACGATCACATTATAGGTATCCGTAATTTCTTTTATGGATGGCACCGGCGTCGTTAACTGCTCTCCGTTAAAATCTGCCCATGCAAGCTGTTTTAATGAAGAATTTAATGAAACAAACTGTAATGTTGTGTTATCGCCGGTTGTTTTTTCCATATACGTTGACAGTGTTCCCGATGTCTCACTGTTGAATGTGGTATTATGAAACTCTTTTACAAATTTCAGGGATTCGTCTACATGCGCATTTGGCATTTCCACAATCCTTGTATAATAATAAATGACATCATTTCCGCTCTCTAAATTAATAAGAAGTAAATACTCTTCCCCCTCCTGAAGCAGATTCTGGATTTCAAGTTCTGCTTTGATCGTACCTTTTTTCTCATCATAGGAATTGACATCTGCATTGGCGATCAGTCTCTCCCCATCAAGGCTTCGTATTTCATAAGAGATCGCATCCACGCTTGTCTCGTATGTCTGGATCGTAACCGGAAGTTTTCTGTCTTTTCCAATCGGTGTGATCGTATCGCGCATACTCGCAGCATTCATCTTTGTATGATATCCATATAATTCATTGACTTCCTGTTCACTGCTCTCTAATGTGATGACCGGTAATGTGGCATTTTTCATTTCTGTTGTCAAATCTTCATTGACATGATTTGTCATCATACTAAATACTCCGACTGCCACAAAAAAAATGACGGTCAGTACGACTGCCTTAATTGCACCTTTCTGCACGATATTGTCTCCTTACTCTATGTGAATGAAATATCATTTTCCCTGTTAAAACCGCCATCTTTGTAATTTCTTCTGAAACCCGAAAAAAAGCGACAGATATATTGTATGCATTTTTTTTCAAATCCGCAATGCCTATCACTGATTCTTTTTGAAATTTTAAGAAAGAGAATTAAAAAACGGGCAGTGTACCTATGACCTGCCCATTTTCTGCAACATTTGTTTTACCACCAGCGTCTGCATCTTCTGTGCCTGCAGCGTCGTCTGTACATCTCATTATTTAATAATACCCCGATCAGGCTCCGCATATCATCACGTCCTCCAGGGGGCGGAGGTGGCGGCATCCCGGGTCCGGGTGGAGGCGGGGGCGGCATCCCGGGTCCCGGCGGTGGATTCATTCCGCCCCAGTACTGTTCTGCCTCAACATTCTTTTCTTCCCCTGCCACATTGCGGTAGATCCGCTCTGCCACCTGTTCTAACATCAGGCGGTCCGGATACTCGTCAAACATCAGGCTCCCCTCATACTCCATCTTGTCGCACTCATCTTCCACATAAAAAAGGATTGTCTTCACCTCTTTCGGATAAAGCTCCTTCATGCGTTCCATATCTTTTTCATATTCCATTTCCGTCAGATACAGATTCTGCATCGGATAGCTCATATAAAAAGGCATTTTCGGCACATCCATCTGCATACGGAAAAACTGTTCCTGATTATAGTCCACACATTGCTCCTGTCGCTAACATCTCTATATCATATGCGTGAGGAATACTTTTGTGCGGGTTCCATTATGCGTTAGAATTATTCAAACAAAATATTTTTGTATTTCGTATAACCTTCTTTTTTCATCTGCACGGATGCCTCTTTTTTGTCCCCTTCATGCGTAAACTCATACACATTATAAGCACCGTCACGGTAGGCAAAATCCGCTCCGTTATCCTGATAATGCAGATAAGTTCCATTGCCCGGATACACGCGCATTTTCAAGGTATCATACGGCTTTTCACCGACGTACTGTGCCAGTTCATAAGTTGGGATCATGCCTCCCTCTTTTACGAACATCAGACAGGTATCAAGCGGTGCGTCTACCATATAATACTGTCTGCCCTGATATGGTTTCTTTGTCTCATAATCATACCAGACACCTTCCGGAAGATATACGATCTTTTTCGTCTCTCCCTGCTCTAAAACAGGTGCAGCTAAAAGATTTTCTCCGACTAAAAATTCACCGTTTAAGTTCCAGACTTCCGGATCATTCTCATAATGTAAAACCAGAGGACGCATAATCGGCAGTCCGGTCAGTTCACATTCGCGGAACAGATCATACAGGTATGGAAGTAACTGATATCTTAATTCCACAAATTTGCGGTAGATGCGGATCGTCTCATCATCAAACTGCCATGGCTCCTGGAATGTACTTCCCATGGAAGAATGGTTACGGAACAGTGGGGAAAATGCACCAACCTGAACCCAGCGGCACATTAATTCCGGTGTACAGTCTGCACCAAATCCGCCGACATCCGTTCCCGCAAATGCAATTCCGCTCATACCCAGATTGCAGAGCTGTGGAACCGCCATTCTAAGATGTGCCCAGAGGCTCTGGTTATCTCCGGTCCATACGGTAGAGTATTTCTGTGTTCCTGCATAACATGCTCTTGTGATCACGAACGGTCTTCTTCCATCGGCTTCCTTTAATCCTTCATAAGTTGCCTTTGACATCAGATGTCCATAAACATTATGCATTGCCGCATGATCTGTCTTTTGATCCTCGTCCGTAAAAACGACATCCTGTGGAAGTTCTCCACGGAAACTTGCAGGCTCATTCATATCATTCCATGTTCCTCGCACACCAAGATCCACTAAGAATTTCTGATTTTCTGCCCACCATTTTCTTACATCCGGCTTTCCAAAATCAGGATATACCGCTTCGCCCGGCCATACTTCATTGACGTATACTTCCCCTTCCGGTGTTTTTGCAAAATAATCATTCGCGATTCCCTCATCATACTTTGCATATCCCGGATCTAATTTCACACCCGGATCAATGATGCAGACAACCTTAAAACCATCCTCTGCGATCTCTTTTATGATTGCACCCGGTGCTCCAAAACCCTTTTCATTCCAGGTAAATACGCGGTACCCATCCATATAATCGATATCAAAATGGATCGTATCACATGGAATCTGCAGTTCTCTGTATTTGTGTGCCACACGTCTGATATCATCAGCTGACATATAGCCCCATCTTGACTGATGATGCCCTAATGTCCAAAGCTGCGGCAGAGGGGTTCTTCCGGTCAGATAAGTATAGCCTTCCACAATATCCGTCATTTTTTTCCCGGAAATAAAATAATAATCGAGATTTCCGTTCTCTGCACTGTAATAATAGCAGGCGCTGTTCTCTTTTCCCAGATTGACATGTGATCTGTAAGTGTTGTCAAAGAACATTCCAAATACGCCCGCATCTTTTAATGTGATCAAAAACGGAATGGATTTATACAATGCCTTAAAATCGTCCGTGTGTGCCTGTGGCAGATCGGAATTCCAGTTTTCATATTCATAATTTCTTTTATTTAAAACGCCTGTTTTATCTCCGAGTCCATAGAACTTTTCATCCCCGCTCATCTGCTTTACGACCATAACAGGATCTTCTTTTTCACCCTCCGCAGATACGGCATGTCCCTCAGACTCTAACGTTGCAAGTGCTTCATCGCTTAATTTCTTTTTTTTCTTTCGCTCTCCCCTGAAATCTGCACATAAAAGTGTACCGTCTTTTTTATAAAAATCGATCAAAAAATCATCGTATACTTTGGCTGTCAGCTTATCTGTTTTAATCTGTACTGCTCCGCCTTCCTCAGAGACATCTACGGTAACCGGAAGTCTTTTATCTCCCTCGATTGCTTTTGAACGGTGGTCTTTCGACTGGTACGGAACAAATACATTCATGATCGTGTCCGTGACTGCCGTGACATACGCCGTTCCATGTTCAAATTCAAATTCTACTGTACTTCCATTGGTCTGATAAGAAAGTTTTTTTCCTAACATATGCTTCTCCATTTCTATTTTTACATTTTTGCAATGTCCTGTAATTCCTGTAACAGTTCAAGATCCGACTGCTGCACCTTCATGTTCGTCGTGATCGGTTCCTCACCCGGTTTTGTCACGGTAATCTCAATGATTGTTCCCTCCGTGATGCCGGTGGAAAATACTGCGTTTAGAAATGCAGCAAATTTCGGGTGATTTGCCGTGAATTTATTTTTTGCATTCATGATCTTCATTATTGATGCCGGATTTATCATCGCTTTTCTCCTTTTCCTGTGTGGGGGTGGTTATATTACTTTAGTACGGTTATTATACTATAAGATGGCGGGTTTGTCCCGAAAATTTACGAAATTTATTTTCACAAATTTGGTGGAAAAGGTGTATCGGTGTGTTGTGAATGGCAGATTCCCCGGCACCTTAGGAAAGCACCGGAAATCTGCATACATTCTATTCTACTAAATACTCTCTTCAATTTTGTTTTTGTGCGTTTTCGACGAACTGCATATCTACCAGTTCATCGTACTGATAGGTACCCTGATATACATCGGATGCAATGGATACTTCCATATCATTTTTTACCGCCTCCGGTGTGATGATTCCATCGACACTCCAGAGTCCATCTTTATAGGCACGGTCGATCGCTGCTTCAATGTCTTCGGCCGGTGTGGTTGGAAATTCCTTTCCGGCAGCGCGGACCGCAGTTTTTTTATCCTGTGCAGCAGAAAGCGATTTTAACATTGCATTGACAAAGTGCTGTACTGTCTCCGGGTCATTCCGGATGGTTGACTGTGACACACTGAGTACGGAGTAAGCGTAGTCTCCAAGATCTGTAAACTGGTAAAATGCATCCGTCCATACACCTGATTTCATACCGTCAACGATCTGTGGTTCCGCTGCCCAGGAGATATCTGCCTGACCGCTCTGTACCACGGCAACTGAGGTGGACATATCTGCCGGTTCCACCATCACTACATCCTTATCCGGATCAAGTCCAATTGACAGTAAAAGATAGCGCACACACAGATTCGGGCTGCCGCCAAATCTGCCGGAGTTGATCTTTTTTCCTTTGAAATACTGTGCAAGTTCTTCATCTGTATTTCCTGTGTATTCCTCGCCAACTGCCGCACACAGATACACATTAGCGCGGTTCACACAGTTGCAGACAGCAATCACCGGATCCGGGCAGTTCCCGGATGCATTCGGAATTGCATTTGAATCCACTCCACCGATTACTCCCCACGCATCCCCGCTCATCACCGACGTCACATGCGAGCCGCCCGTAGCCTGGATCACCTCCACATCAAGGCCTTCCTCCGCAAAAAATCCCTCCTGCTGCCCGATATAAAGTGGAAGATACCCGAGCGAATGTAACGGCTCCGCAATCACGATTTTTTTGAGTTCCACACTCTCCTGCTGCGTTTTTCTTCCACTGCATGCTGTCGCAAATAAACTTGCTGCAAATACAACGTAAGCCAAACAACTGAACAATTTTCTCTTTAACATTTTCCTTTTAAACATTTCGACCCATTTTCACTTTTTAATATAATATGGACTCAGGTGCCCAAAGGTGTATCACAACATAGCGGCTGGTGTCCTCCTCACGCCTTACGATAAATCGCCAGATGTTCCGTCATCCATTTTTCCAGTTCCACCACCGCAAAATACATCACCATCGCAAGCAGCGATAGAACGATCACACCAACCCACACTAACGTGGTATCCAGAATAGTTCCCGCATAAATGACCATTCTGCCAAGTCCGTGCCCCGATGCGATAAATTCGCCGACGATTGCTCCCGCAAGCGCCAGTGAAATATTGATCCGGAGGCTTCCAAGCA
>OHSF01000970.1_pt1 | contig 14014 bp, 12 predicted proteins | sample 1578551 | NCBI WGS metagenome assembly OHSF01 (sample SAMEA3879601, study PRJEB24766) | human gut metagenome | biome: human-associated habitat; feature: feces | place: USA | collected 1985/1987
TGCGATCACGGAAGGAACTGGAAGCAGCTATGCCCTGCAGAGCGGTAACAGCCTCACAGTCCGGGGAAATGGCGATTTTTCTAAATTTACCGGAATTAAGGTAGATGGTGTGCAGATTGGAGCAGAGAATTATGAAGCTAAGTCCGGATCCACAATTGTTACGTTGAAGTCCTCTTATCTGGACACTCTGACAGCAGGAACACACAGTCTGGAAATTCTGTGGACAGATGGTTCGGCAAGTACTGCGTTTGCAATTCAGCAGAGTGAAAGCCAGAAGCCGGATGATGATGTTAAGGAATTGAATACAAATCAAAATCCTGCAAATCAAAATCTGCAGTCCGTGCCTCAAAATAATACGGAACAGACAGATTCAATGAAAAATGAATCTCCTAAGACAGGCGAAGACGATAATCTTTTGGTATTGGCAGCATGGTTGTTTTTATTAGGATCCGGTTTTGCCGGTGTTACATACTATCGAAAAAGGAAACATTTATATTAAATTTTATGTAGATGTCAAAAGTAACCCTATATAAAATTCAGATATTTGACTCCCTTGCCCCTTATTCATGAGGGGCAAGGGAGTTTATCTTTAAAAAACAAGTAAAAAGTGATTCTAATAGATGAAAAAAACTCATTTTAAGTTTTTGCATCGTAAAAGGAGCCTGTTCATTCGTGAATCACTTCTTTATGCAGCAAAGCAGCAAGTGTTTTACTGCTGAATGAAAATAACTTACTTTCTGTAATATCTATAAAAAATATCTGCCCAATAAAGTTATTTATATGATATCATGGATACTATAAAGAAAACCTATTTGATACTTTTTCATAGTTTTCAGTCAAATGAAGTAATTAATTAGAGGCGGTACATATTTGCAAATAAGAAAGACGAGCAAATAGCACAAAAATTTCATAAAAACACAATACAAAAAGGAGTCCCTCCATGCAATCATACAACGACCTACAATCACAATTAAAAACAATAGACCATAAAAGTTACCCATTATACAAATCCCTGCGCGGAAGTTACCAGTTTCCCAAATACATATTGTCAATTGACCATGTGCAGGGCGATCCGTTTGCGGCACCATCGGATGTGAGGGTGACAGTGGATGCGAAGGCAGCCGGATTTCCGGCATTTGCGATGAAGGATAAGCTGACAAGAACCGCATTGGCGGATGAACTGCTTCGCAATTTTGCGGCAAAAGTGAATCAGTTTAACTTTAAAGCGAAGGGTTCCGGGAAAAGCGGGCTGATCTCAGTGACACACTGTGGACAGGAAGTGCTGCAGAGGACAGCATGTGAAATCAGTGAAAAAGAGATTACCGCCAGATTTGCAGTCGGGTTTCCTGCAAATGGAAGAACAATCAATGCAAAAGAACTCGAAAAAATCTTATTTGAATATCTGCCACAGTGCGTGGAGCAGTCTTTTTATTATAAAAATCTGAATGCGCAAAAAGTAAAAGAGGCTGTGGAACTGGCAGAAGATCAGCAGGCAATCCGTGAGAAGCTGCCAGAACTTGGACTGGCTGCTTTTGTGGCGGATGACTCTGTGCTGCCAAGGGAGAGCGGTATCTCTTCCAAGCCAATGAAGCAGTCTGTAAAATTTGTTTCTCCGGAAACAATGCGCGTGACATTAGAACTGCCGCACCGGGGTAAGATTACAGGAATGGGAGTTCCAAAAGGAATCACTCTGATCGTAGGCGGCGGTTATCATGGAAAATCTACGCTTTTAAATGCGTTGGAATTAGGCGTATACAATCATATTGCCGGAGATGGAAGGGAGTATGTGATCGCAGATGAAACGGCACAAAAGCTCCGCTCTGAGGATGGAAGATTTATCAAAAACGTAGATATTTCCATGTTTATCAATGATCTTCCAAACGGTAGGGATACGAAGGATTTTTCGACTGCTGATGCGAGTGGAAGCACGTCCCAGGCGGCTGGCATCGTGGAAGCGGTTGAGGCTGGCAGCAGACTGCTTTTGCTGGATGAGGATACTTCTGCCACCAATTTTATGGTGCGGGATGCCTTTATGCAGAAAGTGGTAAGCCCGGACAAAGAGCCGATCACACCGTTTTTATCCAGAGCAGTGGATCTGTATGAAAAAGCAGGAATTTCTACCATTTTGGTTGCGGGAAGTTCGGGAGCATTTTTCCACATTGCAGACACTGTGATCCAGATGGATCAGTATGAACCTGTGGATATCACAGAGAAAGCAAAGAACCTGTGTGGACAATTTCCAATCATGCAGGAGACAGCAAAACCATTTGTTTTACCGGATAGCCACCGTGTCATGGAAAAAGACAGGAATGGAGCGGTAAAACGCAGGGACTACCGGAGCGGAGAAGTGAAAAAAGGCGAGCCGGAGCGCTTGAAGGTAAAGACGCTTGGAGTGGATGGCTTTATGCTTGGAAAACAGAATGTCGACCTGCGCTATATCGAGCAGTTGATCGACAGCGAGCAGACGGCGGCACTGGGACTGCTTTTGAAATATACTGTGGAACATCTGGTGGATGGAAAGCGTACCATTTCAGAAACGGCACAGTGGTTAGAACAAAAGTTAGAGCAGGAAGGAATGGTATTTGCCGCAGAGCATGGCGTTATCTCCGGTGGATACGCAATCCCAAGAATTCAGGAGATTTATTCCTGCCTGAATCGCTATCGGGTGTAAATAATTGTGAATAAGAAAGGAGCCTGCCATGCGTCCAACAATCAAAAAACAGAATATAAAAACTCTATTGGAAACAAAGTTTATCAAAGTATTTGATCTTCAGTATGCCGAAGGCAGACATTACTATAATGCAACAAGGCGGAGCGCAGATGATCTGGTGGCAGTGAAGTCTACGGAAGAATTTCAAAATATGCTTCCGGATGCGGTGAGCTGCATCGTGATCTGGAATCCATCCAAAGGTGAGCCGAAGCTCCTGTTGAATCGTGAATTCCGGTATCCGGCAGGACAATTTTTGCTGAGTGTCCCGGCGGGACTGATCGATCCGGCGGATAAGGTGGAAGATGAACCATTGCTTGTGACTGCAAAAAGAGAACTGAGGGAAGAGACCGGAATAGAGGTTTTGGATAAGGATGGACTGGAAGTGGTCAATCCATGCCTTTTCAGCACACCGGGAATGACAGATGAGAGCAATGCGCTTGTGAAAATCGTGTTAAACCGGGATACTTTGACAGGTATGTCACAGGACGGTGCAGAGGGAAGCGAGTGTTTTGACGGCTTTTCTTTTCTGACAAAAGAGCAGGCGCAGAAAATTTTAAAGGACGGTGTCGATGAGTACGGCATTTTCTATTCCGTGTATACATGGACAGCATTGACCTATTTTGTGGCAGATATGTGGAATCGAAACCCTATTTACAAATGCATAAAAAAATAGGATAATAGCTGTGAAAATAACAACATATTCTTTATAAGAAGAAACAGCATTCCCAGAATGCAAAGCATCGGAAAGATGCTTAGAAGGTAATACATATGGAAATTGAGAGATTAGGTGAAAATAAGATCAGATGCGCACTGTCTGAAGAAGAAATCCGTGAAATGGGATACAATATTGATGAGATTATCGGAAATACTGAAGTGACGCAGGAGTTTATGCGCGCGGTGGTGGAACTGGTAGAGGAGCAGGGCAATATCAGTCTGCAGAATATTTCACCGGTAGTGAAGGCAGAACTTTTGCAGGATCACAGCATGGCGATCACGTTTGGCGGAGATTCCGAGATGAGCTTTAAGAATCTGGTAGACACTGTCGGACAGCTGATGAACCAGCTCGCACCGGAAAAATTATCAGAATTTCGGCAGATGAATAAAGAGGAAAAACAGAGTGCTATCGATGATTTCCTCGAAAAATATAAGGCAAAGCACAGCCAGGATGCAAAAAAGACAGAGACAGAAGATGCAAATGATACAGAACAGAAAGAGGACAATGAAATTTTTGAGACTTCTGTTCCGTTTAGTCTGGAATTTTCCAGTCTGGATGAAGTGCTTCGCCTGATCCGTCTGGCATCGTTTACTGAAAAAGTGCCTGCAAGCAGTTTTTACAAATTCCGGCAAAAGTATTATCTTGTGATGGATCTGATCCATTTTTCAAGAGAAGAGTTACGGCCATTTGCATTTACAATTGTAGAATATAACAGTTGCCGTTATGCTGAACCCGGACAGATTGCATTTATAAAAGAACATGGAAAGTGTATTGTAGAAAATGAGGCACTGCAAACGCTGATGCAATTGTAAAAAGTGATGAAATTTTTTTAGGCAATAGACAAATGTGCCAAATGTCAGAAAAAATATTGTTACTTTTGCCGATGAATTTCATGCGCTAAAATCTACCATATATGCTATTATAGTTGAGGCGCACGTACGAGATATAGTGCACTGCAAATGAAAATATGTTATATGGGAGATTGGTTATGAGCAGAGAGCAGCTTTTAGAACTTGAAGATGTGAAGAGAAGTTTACTGGTACAGGCATACCGTATGAAACAGGAGCATCCGCATATGTCGCCGGTTGGAATTGAGATGGAGATGTATTCTGCTTTGATGGCTGAAGTAAAAGAGATCACAACGAGAATCCAGATGAGCGCAGAGGCATAGGTGACAACCAATAAGTTTTTCGGGCAGGCTTTTTCAGAGATGAAAGAACCTGCCTTTATTATGACAGAAAATACGATTTGAGTTTCTGTCAATAGATGATTGAAAAAAGAGGAGAACAACCATGAATTTTGCAGAGAGAAGAAAACAGGTTTTTGAGAAAATGGAGAGACAGTCAGCGTTGATCTTATTTTCCGGGATTGAGAGCCATGTGAGTGCAGATGAATATGCACCATTTGAGGCAGACAGAAACTTTTTTTATCTGACAGGATTAAGAAGAGACCATATGATTCTTTTGATGAAAAAGACATTGAAAGAGGAGCAGGTGATTTTATTTATCAAAGAAGCAGACCCGACACAGGAGCGCTGGTACGGAAGAAAAGTGACAGTGGATGAGGCAAAAGAGATTTCCGGTATCGATAATGTGATGTTTTTAGATTCTTTTGAGGGCGCTGTTGACCGCATGATGGCAAGGGAAGATATCGACAGCCTGTATTTTGACTGTTACAGATATCAGTTTGAGGACATGCCGGATTACAATATGATCAAAGCAAAAGAATTTGCAGAAAAATATCCGGGACATGCAGTGAAAAATATTTCGCAGGTGATCGCAGAACTGCGTATGCAAAAAGACGGGGATGAAGTAGCACTTGTGCGGGAGGCGATCGGCATTACCGATAAAGCATTGCAGTATGTGATGAAACATTTAGAGCCTGGAATGGCAGAATATCAGGCACAGGCTGATTTTGAATACATGATCCGCTATAACGGAGCGGAGGGAACTGCATTCCCTACCATCGCAGGAAGCGGTGCAAACGGAACCATGCTTCACTACGACACAAACCTTGACATTTGTGAGGATGGTTCTTTACTGCTGATGGATCTCGGGGCAAAATACCGCGGATACTGCGCAGATATCACAAGAACTTATCCGGTAAACGGAACATACACAGAGCGCCAGAGACAGGTTTACGACATTGTTTTAGCTGCAAACCGTGAGGTTGCAAAGACTGCAAAACCGGGCATGACGTTAAAAGAGTTAAATGAGATTGCAAAGAAAGTGCTTGCAGCAGGCTGCATGAAACTCGGTCTGATCGAAAAAGAGGACGAGATTGATACTTATTATATGCATGGCGTATCCCATCATCTTGGAATCGATGTGCATGATGTCACAGCGGTTTGCAATGAAACATTACAACCGGGTGCCATCATTACTGATGAACCGGGACTCTACATTGACGAATGGGAGATTGGAATCCGTATCGAGGATGATCTTCTGATCACAGAGAACGGCTGTGAGTGTCTCTCAGAGGCAATTATCCGTGATCCGGACGAGATCGAAGCATTTATGAAAGACAGATAGAAATGAGGCAGAAATGAGTTGACCATTTCCGGTCACGATTATATAATAGCAATGGAAATTTTTTAGGAGGTGACATTCATGGACAGTTGTGATAGTGCGGGGCGAAAGAATAAAACCGATGGATTTTCTGAATGCTTTGGCACAGGGCAGATGTCTGTGGGCGTCTGACCTCTGTGATAATAGAATATGCCTTCTGAAACCACCGGTTTACATGCCTATACAATAGAGTGCACGCTTCGCGGACAATCTATTGTCATGAACTATAACAGCAGGAACTTACACATGCTGCTTGGAAGTAAAGCGGTGGTTTTTTATGCCCTTTTTTCAGGGAGAACAGGAGGCAGAAATGCAAAAAGAAGTATTAAAAGAACCGACTTATGTAGAAGAATTATTAACATTATTCCGGAGCAATCTTGGAAAAGAAGAACTGCTCGAAAAAATCTCCGATTATCATGAGAGCGACATTGCGGATGCAATGGAGCAGATGACACCGGAGGAAAGAAAAAAACTCTATCCGTTGCTTGGAGAGGAGTATATTGCGGAAATCCTTTCCTATACCGAGGATGCGGCAGAGTATTTGCAGGAGATCAATCTGGAAAATGCCGCCAGGGTCATTTCGGAGATGGATTCCGATGATGCGGTCGATGTTCTGGAGAATCTGGATGCGGACACTAAGACCAGGATCGTTGATCTGCTGGATGATGATGCGGAAAAAGATGTCAAACTGATTTTATCTTATGAAGATGATGAGATCGGTAGCAAAATGACAACGAATTTTATCGTCATAGGAAAGAATCTGAACATCCGTCAGGCTACGCATGAGCTGATCCGTCAGGCGGGAGAGAACGATAATATCTCAACGATCTATGTAGTAGATGAAAATGAGCAGTATTATGGAGCAATCGACTTAAAAGACCTGATCGTGGCAAGAGATTATCAGGATCTGGACAATCTGATCTCGACTTCCTATCCGTATGTGGGAGCACATGAGAAAATCAGTGAGTGTATCGAACGGTTAAAAGACTACGCAGAGGATTCCATTCCGGTATTGTCAGAGGAAGGAAAAATCTTAGGAGTCATCACAGCTTATGACATTGTGGAAGCCGTGGATGAAGAGATGGGAGAGGACTATGCGAAGTTGGCAGGTCTTACCGCGGAAGAAGATTTGGAGGAGACGACGTTTCAGAGTATGAAAAAACGTCTCCCGTGGCTGATCATCCTGCTGTTTTTGGGAATGGTGGTATCTTCGGTTGTCGGAATTTTCGAGGCGGTCGTTGCAGTGATCCCGATTGTGATGTGTTTCCAGTCATTGATTTTAGATATGGCAGGAAATGTCGGAACCCAGTCGCTGGCGGTGACGATCCGTGTGCTGATGGATGAAAATTTAAACCGGAAAGATAAATTTGGACTGATTTTGAAAGAGATGCGCATTGGTTTTGCAAATGGACTGTTTCTTGGAATTATGGCATTTGTATTTATCGGACTCTATGTGTGTTTCATAAAAGGAAATGCGCTTTCCTATTCGTTTTTGATCTCAGGCTGTGTGGGAGTTTCCTTAATGCTTGCGATGGTGATCTCGAGCCTTGTCGGAACAACGATCCCACTGCTTTTCCATAAGATCAAAGTCGATCCGGCGGTCGCGTCAGGACCGCTTATCACAACCGTGAATGATCTGGTAGCAGTGGTCACTTATTATGGTCTGGTCTGGTTGTTTATGATCGAATTATTGAAGATTTAACATTTTTATAGGTAATCTTTACCTTTTCTTTAGAATAATCCATGTGTATTTTAAGAATGAACCGTTATACTCGTTAACAGTAAAAATGTTACAGAGTATAGCGGAGGTCATTCCAAATGAAATATATCACATTTACAATCCCATGTTACAATTCAGAAAATTATATGCGAAGATGTGTGGATTCACTTTTGGTGGGCGGCGAGGATGTCGAGATCCTCATTATTGACGATGGTTCTTCCGACCGGACAGGTGCGATCGCAGATGAATACGAAATGCTTTATCCAAACATTGTAAAAGCGGTGCATAAGCCAAACGGCGGTCATGGTTCCGGTGTGAACAGAGGGCTGGAGCTGGCGCATGGACTTTATTATAAAGTCGTGGATTCCGACGACTGGTTCGACCGTGATGCTTATCTGAAAATGTTAGATAAAATTAAGAGCTTTGAAATTGCCAGCGAGGATGCACAGATCAGGGAAGCAATCTGTGAAAATCGTATCAGAGAAGAAAATCTGTCAGGAAGCTGTGTGGAGATTCAGCAAAAGGAACAGGAAAAATTCCCGGATCTGATCATCTGTAATTATGTGTACGATCATCTGGATGAGGGAATCCAGAAACCGATGAATTACAGAAATGTATTTCCAACTGAAAAAATGTGCAACTGGAACACAATCGGACATTTTCATCCATCGCAGTATTTGATTATGCATGCACTTATGTTTCAGACGAAAGTATTGAGACAGTCGGGGGTAAAACTGCCGGAGCACACGTTTTATGTGGATAACCTGTTTTCCTATCAGCCGCTTCCGTATGCGAAGAATCTCTACTACATGGATATTGACCTGTATCATTACTACCTTGGAAGGGAAGATCAGTCGGTCAACGAGAAAGTCCTGATGAAGCGTATCGACCAGCAGATCCGCGTGACAGAGCTTGTTGCAAAAAGTGTGGATTTAAGAGAAGTGAAAAAAATGTATCCAAAACTGGCCGTTTACATGATGCGCAATATTTCAATCATGTTGTCCATTTCTTCAATCCATCTTCTTCTGATCAAAACAGAGGAGGCGTTCCAGAAACGTAAAAGGATGTGGGAGCAGGTGAAGGATTATGACAGGATACTTTATTACCGGTTAAGATGTTCTACCTTAAGCGGTCTTACTTATCTGCCGGGAAGATTAGGTGGAAAAATCACAGTCGGCGGCTACCGCATGGCAAGAAAAATTTATCAGTTCCAGTGATAAGAAAAAAGTACAGAGGAATAAAGATATGGCACAGATTTATATTGCATTTGTAGATACACCGGGATTTTTTGCCGGAATGATACGGCAGGTCATCAAACAGAAGTACATTCATGTGGTTCTTTCGATGGATGCGGAACTTGAGGAGGCATACAGTGTGGGACGCAGAAATCCTGCGGTTCCGCTGTTTGCCGGATTTGAAAAAGAGGATAAAAGAAAAATCTTAACGGTGTTTCCAACGGCTGATTATATGGTGTGTAGTATTGAGTGTTCGCTTGCACAAAAGGAGGCAATCCGTCAGGAACTGCGTCTGGCTATGCAGGAAAGATTTCATTATCATTATGCAGTTGCAGGATTACCATTTATTTTGTGGAACATTCCATTTTACCAGGAAAACCATTACACCTGTTCTTCCTACGTGGCACGGGTATTAGAGGAGTACGGCGTCTGTCATTGGGAAAAACATTTTTCCCTTGTGACACCAAAGGATTTCATGGAAAAATTTGGACGGAAACGGATTTTTGAAGGAAGTTTGAGAGAATTAGTGGAAATGTCTGTGCAGGAAGAAACGGTTTGTGCTGTTGAAAAAATTGCGTAACAGTTCTGTCCAAAAAAGAGGAAAGGTGGCTACGTGGATATGAAAAAGAAAATCTTGCAGACAGTCTTATTTCTTGGGATTATGTTTTTGACTTTTTATACGTTACTCCATGGACAGAATCTGTCAGAAATTTATCAGGCAGTAAAAAATATGTCAGTTCCGTACCTGATTGCAGCGGCAGGACTGGCGTTATTTTTTGTCTGCGCAGAGGGCAGCATGATCTGGTATCTGCTCACATCCATGCGAAAAAAAACAGACAGTCAGACAACTGTTCTCTGTGTTGTTGGAAAAGAAAAGGTATGTTCTCTGTGGCGCTGTATCCAATATTCGTTTATTGGATTTTTTTATTCGGGCATCACACCATCCGCAACAGGTGGGCAGCCGGTGCAGCTTTATTATATGAACAAAGATGGAAACAAAGGTTCTGACAGTACCATAGTGCTTATGACGGTGGCAGTAATTTATAAAATTGTGTTGGTAGTTTTAGGTGTCGGAATGTTACTTTTTTGCGGCGGCGCATTGAAAACAGAGCTGCAGTCCTTTTTTCCATTATATTTGCTGGGGCTTGCGCTGAACACGGTTGCCGTTGCAGTTGTACTTGCCGCAATGCTTTTTCCACAGTGGATGATTGTCGTTTGGGCGTGGGTGGAAAAGCAGTTTATCCGGCTCGACATCTGGAAAGCAAATCCACAGCGCATGGATAAGGTGCAGACATTTACGGGAAACTATAGAAATGCCGTGGATTGGCTGAAGCAGCATCCGGGAAAATTAATAGTGGTCATCGCCGTGACGTTTTTGCAGAGGTGTAGTGTATTTCTGCTTACTTATATGGTATATCTCGGACTTGGACAGGCGGGGACTTCCATACAGGAGGTAGTTCTATTACAGGCATCGGTCTACATTGCGGTGGATATGCTTCCGCTGCCGGGAGCGCAGGGAATCACCGAACTGATGTATCGGTCAGTCTTTGCACCGGTATTTTCTAAGGGCAGTCTGATCCCATCCATGCTGATCAGCAGGGGACTGAACTTCTATTTTCTTTTGTTGGCAGGAGCCGGGGTTACGGCTGCAAACCATTTTCTTGTAAAAAAGAAGATTTAAACTCTATTTGTAGGACACGGAGCAGCTCTTATGGCGGAAAAATAAAGATTTGGTAAAGAAAGTATAAAAGATTCGGGAATATATTTTTTTCAAAAAAAGAATGTGTTAAAATAGAAAGCAATTTATGGAAAATAATCTATGGAAAAGATTTTTGATCGAGAGGAAAAAGAGAAGTTATGAGCAATTTCAGGACAAAATATTTAAAAATTGCATGCAATCTGCTTTGGGCAGTGTTTTTGTTGATTTTTGTGTTCGCATTTCTTCCAAAATTGCTGATCTATTTTATGCCGTTTGTGGTGGGAATGATTTTTGCGATGATTGCAAATCCGATGGTGAAGTTTCTGGAGAAACGGATCAAAATTAACCGGAAATATGGTTCGGTCATCATGATCGTGCTGGTCATCGGACTGGTAGTGCTGGCCTGCTATGGCGCAGGGGCAGTCCTTGCGAAAGGAATCGGAGCATTTATGGCGTATCTGCCAACGATGTCTGCCAATGCCGGAACCGAATTTTCCGAGGCAATCAATCAGCTGCAGCAGCTGCTGGAAAAACTGCCATTTACGCAGAATGTGGATTTAAGTGCCATCGGAACTGCGATTCAGGATTTTTTGACAAATTTTGTGTCCAGCTCAGATTCTGCAACGCTTGGGGCAATCGGAGAATTTGCTAAAAGTCTGCCGGATATGATCGTTGGCATAGGACTGCTTGCAGCATATTTTTTTATTGCAGATAAAGACAAACTGATCACCGGGGTGGAGAAACATTTATCTGCCGGATTCCTTGCAAAAACAGAACGTATCTATAAACAGCTTGTGCATGCGGTAGGAGGCTATTTTAAAGCACAGTTTAAGATCATGGGCGTTATTTATGTCATTCTTCTGATCGGTCTTTTGATCCTCCGGGTAGATTTTGCATGGCTGATCGCCTTTGGCATTGCGTTTCTGGATATGCTTCCGGTGTTTGGAACGGGAACAGTGCTCTGTCCGTGGGCAGTCATCAAACTTTTTACCGGGGATTACAAGATGGCGGTCGGTATGATCGTTTTATATGTGGTCTCTCTTGTCGTGCATCAGATCGTACAGCCGAAGCTGATCGGCGATTCCGTAGGACTTGATCCGTTTGCATCGCTGTTATTCATGTTCATCGGTTACAGGGTGGGCAGTGTTGTGGGGATGATCCTTGCTATCCCGATCGGTATGATCCTGATCAATCTGTACGAGGCGGGCGCATTCGATACACTGGTCTGGTGCGTTCGGGAAGTCGTGAATGATTTCAATAACTTCCGCAAGGTTGGCGGAGAGAAGAAATAAGAGCAGTGCGATTGGATTTTTTCAATCGCACTGCTCCTATTTTCGATTGAGGTTAAATCTGAAGCCAATACATCCGGTAAAAGTCTCAAAAAGTTTAAAGAACTGTTCTCGGATAAAAGGATAGATTTATTGATACCAGAATTATATATGATACGGTAGAAATGGCACATAAGCACAAAAATTATGAACTTCTTTATATGCTTGATGGTTCCTTTAATTTATTTATGGAAGGTACACATTCCGGCGGTACTTGGAAATGATGTATTTGTACATTTTTCGTCCTTAAAAGTGCTACGTAAATACATATTTACGTCCTTAATAATGTTGACACCAGCAGGGTACAATTTTATAATGCAGATATATGGAAATAATTTAATGGTTTCTTATAGATTATAGGAGTTGGAGGAAGGCTCATGGAACGATTTGCATTATCACGAATGAAAGAATGGAAAGAGAATGAAAATAGAAAACCATTGATTATCCGCGGGGCAAGACAGGTCGGAAAAACATGGATCATGAAGACATTTGGTCAACAGTATTTTGAGAAGACAGCCTATGTTAATTTTGATAATAACGCCCGTATGAAACAGGTATTCGAAGGAGATTTAGACATTGAAAGACTGGTTTTATCGATCAGTGCTGAGACAGGAGTTTCTATTGAGGCAGAGAATACGCTGATTATTTTTGACGAAATTCAGGAAGTACCAAAAGCACTTACATCATTAAAGTATTTTCATGAAAATGCACCTCAGTATGCAATTGTTGCAGCAGGATCACTTCTTGGAGTTGCATTACACCAAGGTACGTCATTTCCAGTTGGGAAGGTAGATTTTCTTGATTTGTATCCGCTTAATTTCAGGGAATTTTTGTGCGCAATGGGAGAGAAACAATTTGTTTCCATGTTAGACAGTTGTGATACGCAGATGGTAACAGTGTTCAAAACAAAATATATAGAACGTTTAAGGGAATACTATTTTGTAGGTGGGATGCCAGAGGTGGTAAAAGATTTTTCGGAAAAAAAGGATTATAATCGTGTTCGTGCGATTCAGAAAAATCTTATTAACTATTATCAGCAGGATTTTTCAAAACATGCTGAAATAAAGCTTGTTCCAAGACTGAATCTTGTGTGGAATTCGATTCCGATGCAGCTTGCAAAAGAGAATAAAAAATATATTTATGGACAGGTACGCGAGGGGAGCAGGGCAAAGGATTTTGAGCTGGCTATTCAATGGTTATTGGATTGTGGATTGATTCATAAAGTACAGCGGATTCAAAAACCGGATCTTCCATTGAAAGCATATATTGATTTTGATGCTTTTAAGCTTTTTTTAGTGGATATTGGATTGCTCATAGCGATGACAGATCTGGATGCAAAAGTGATTATAGAAGGAAATAAGATTTTTACTGAATTTAAGGGAGCACTGACAGAGCAGTATATATTGCAGCAGTTAATATCAGATGTCGGAGTGATACCTTACTATTATTCAACGCAAAATTCCAAGGGAGAGATTGATTTTTTAGTTCAGGGAAAAACATCTGTTATTCCAATTGAAGTAAAGGCGGAAGAAAATCTGAAAGCAAAGAGTTTGAAAGCTTTTTGTGAAAAGTATCAACCATCTTATGCAGTCCGAACATCAATGTCGGATTATAGAGAGCAGGATTGGATGACGAATATTCCTCTTTATGCAGTAAAGTGGATTAAAAATTATGTCAACCAATAAAATAAAAAGAAGATAAAAACCAGGACACATACCAGATAATGCGTAATAGCATCAGAGGTATGTGTCCTTTTTTAGGTAAATATAGTTTTTACAGTAATTCCATATTAATGGATTTTTCCGTAAATCCGTAATTACAGTACATCTCGTAAGCGGCTTGATTTTTAGCATTTACTTGAAGTTCAATGCCATCCAGCCTTTTTTTTTCTTTTATCTCTTTTACTTTTTCAAAGAAAAGATGTCCGACACCCATGCTGCGGTAAGGTTCGTCAACCGCCATTGTGTCGATAAAAACAATGTCCCGTGTCACCTGTGCAGGAGATTCAATATGCCGGAAGATAAGTTCTAAAATTCCGAT